>MDTG01234509.1_pt1 | contig 14737 bp, 16 predicted proteins | sample 811421 | NCBI WGS metagenome assembly MDTG01 (sample SAMN05326645, study PRJNA326480) | marine metagenome | isolation source: seawater | place: Pacific Ocean: South East | collected 2011
GTTGCGGAGGATAAGGTTGATGCTGAGGCCGCTCCTGTCGCGGAGGATAAGGTTGATGCTGAGGCCGCTCCTGTCGCGGAGAAAGCTCCAGAAGACGCGTCAAGTTGAGCATGTTGGAACGAGCTCTCCACCATCTCGTCCGGGAAATTGTCGATCATCCGGAAGCAGTAGACGTGAAATCTATCCAAACCCCCCGGGGGGAGCTGGTTGAGGTGAGGGTTCATCCAGACGATCTAGGTCGGGTAATCGGTCGCTCGGGCCGAAATGCGAAAGCACTGCGAACTATTACCAATGCCCTAGCGGGGGGCCGAAAGGTTCGCGTCGACGTCGTAGACACCGAGTCCTGATGGCTGATCCGGGACGATCTTCGGCTCCGCGCCCCAACAGTGTAGATCTCCGAGTAGCTCGAATCTTAAAGGCCCATGGCCTGAAGGGGGGAGTGAAACTTGAACTTTACACCGACGTGCCAAAACTCCGTTTTCAACCGGGTAATTTATTCTCTCTGCAGGTTCCTACCTCATCTCGGTGGTACAAAAAAGATCTTCGCCTCCTAGCTGTCAGGGATATCGCCATAGCTCCGATAGCCTTTTTTGAAGGAATCAATGATCGGTCAGCCGCGGAGTCCCTTGCAAGGGCAATTCTTTGGGTCCGACACCACGCATCTGATCACTTGGCCGAGGAAAATGCCTGGTTCGACCATGAGTTAGTCGGCCTTAGGGTGGAGCGAGATAATAAAGTGATAGGTAAAGTAGTCCGAGTCGACCATCTTCCGGCTCAAGACCTTCTCATTGTCAAGGCCGAAGAGAGAGAAGTTATGGTTCCACTGATTTCCCAATTTGTTCCCACGGTCGACCTTGATGCCGGTTTAGTAGTGGTCACTCCCCCCGATGGCTTGTTCGAAACTGAAATGGCGTGATGGTGCAGATTGATATCGTGACGATCTTTCCTCGTTACTTCGACGTGCTTGGCCTATCGCTAATTGGCAAGGCAGCCGAGTCTGGACTTGCCAAAATTTTTGTGCACGATTTACGAGACGAGGCTCCCGGCAATCATCGCGTTGTAGATGACAGCCCTTTTGGTGGCGGTCCGGGAATGGTGATGACTCCTGAACCGTGGGGCAGAACGTTAGACCAAATTTTGTCTCCCGAATCATTGTTAGTAGTCCCAAGCCCTGCTGGACAGACTTTTTCAGCCGGGCTCGCAAAGAAGCTTGCTCGGGTTGAGCACTTGGTCTTTGCTTGCGGGAGGTACGAGGGCATTGATCAACGGGTTGTTGATTACTACCAGAAAAAGGGGCGAGTGCTTGAGTTAAGCATTGGAAACTATGTTCTCAATGGCGGCGAGATTGCCGCGCTGGCAATTATCGAGGCAACGATGCGTTTCCTGCCAGGATTTTTGGGTAATCCGAACTCTTTGACTGAAGAAAGTCATGAGAATGGTCGCCTCGAATACCCGACTTACACCAAGCCACGTTCTTGGAGGGGAATGGAAGTTCCAGAGGTTCTGCTTCGGGGGAACCATAAAGAGATTCAGGATTGGCGCGACGAGCAGTCGCTCAAGAGGACTGTTCGACGAAGGGCACAAGTTCTTGATGACTAGCTGCGTGCGGTGAGAACTAGAGGTCCCTGGTTGGTAATTGCAACGGTATGTTCGACGTGAGCGCTTCTTGAGCCGTCCACGCTTCTTAGCGTCCATCCATCCGCGTCAGTAAAGACCCTGTCGGTGGTTGCCATGAGCCAAGGCTCGATAGCAAAGACCATTCCATTTCTAAGAACAGGACCGGTACCAGGTTTGCCGCAGTTCGGAATTGACGGATCTTGATGCATTGTTCTGCCGACGCCGTGACCGCCAAACTCAGAGTTAACCAGGTAGCCGGCCGACTTTGCAACATTGCCAATTGCATGAGAGATGTCGCCCAGGCGCTTACCCTCGACGGCTTCGGAAATACCTGCTTCAAGGGCGGCTTCACAAGTCGAGATCAGTTGGTGGTCCTCAACGCTCCCTGGCTGGCCCACAATAAGGCTTACGGCTGAGTCCGCGACCCAGCCATGAAGATTAGCGGCAAAGTCGAGAGATAAGAGATCGCCGGCCTCGAGTAAGTAGTCGTGCGGGAGACCATGCAGTGCTGCATCGTTGACTGAGGTACAGATATTTTTTCCGAATGGCGAACCACCAAAGGAGGGATGGTAGTCGACATAGCAAGAGACTGCTCCTGCGCTCGAGATAGCATCGCGAGCCATGGCATCTAGGTCAAGAAGATTAGCCCCGACTTTAGCCGCTGCTGAAATCTCTTCCAGCACTCGCGCTACAAATTTTCCCGCAGGACGCATTTCATCGATCGCCTTTTGCGAATGTCGGGAAATCATATCTTGCCTACCCCCAAGCTAGTCTCCAAGAAACTGGCGGGATAAATTATGTGCCATTTCGATGAGAAATAGGTTACCGTCAGGATTTTCTAGAAAGGCCCGATCAATAATTGCGAGCCCCAGTTCTATGATGTTGTGAAGCTGTGTGACCGTTGAGCGAGGAGGCGGTTCATCCTTAACTGGTGCGATAGAGCTCGAAACGAGATTTGCCACTATTACTTCCGCCACGCGAGGTTCGCTAATTGAGCGCGGGAAGATTTCAGTCCCGAACCGGAGCCGCCTGAAGCCAGGTTCGTCTCGACACATTCGAATGTAGGTATCAGTAGCCCGGCGGTACACGTTTTCGGACACCTGCTCATTACCTTCGGGTTTGGCAGTCGCTCGGCGGAGGTATCGCTCGAAGTTCCGGTTTGCCAAAGCATCGACGATCGACTGCAGATTCGGGAAATAGCGGTAAAAGCCGCCGACTGACGAGCCGGCACTTTGGGCGATCGAGCTGGTGCTCAGAGAGAGAATCCCCGTTTTCTCAATTAGGTGAGCTGCGGCATCAAGTAGGTCGCCGACGCGCTTGCTGCTCCGGTCCTGAATTGGGACCATTCGAATTCCAACCGCGTCGGAACGATGTATTTGACTTCCCAAAACCAACTTCCCCCCTGTCGAGAAACTCCTCTACTGGAGTGTATGGCAATTTTGTGGCAGACTAGGCGACCGTGCACCTTGTCTCCGCAATTCGGGAGTAAGGCAAAACGCACAATGTCAAGCAATCAAATCTACACCTTATTGGCGTGTGACCGAGAAGTTGCCGCAGGGAGCGACGATAAAAATGCAAACCCTCGATTTTATAGACGAGTCTTCGCTCAAAACTGGTATTCCTGATTTCCGTCCGGGCGATTCTGTTAAGGTTCACGTCAACATTGTGGAGGGCAACCGGTCGCGAGTTCAGGTCTTCCAAGGAGTTGTTATTCGGCGATCGGGGCATGGCGTTAGAGAGACCTTTACAGTTCGAAAAATAAGCTTCCAGGTTGGCGTCGAGCGAACTTTCCCGGTTCACTCTCCTGCCGTAGACCGCATCGAACTGGTCTCTCGCGGCGACGTTCGAAGGGCAAAGCTCTACTACTTGCGAGCTCTCCGAGGAAAGAAGGCAAAGATTCGTGAGAAGCGAGAATCGTAAGAGCTAAATGTTCTTTATGGGCAGTTCACCGTTGCTCCAGGGGTTCCCCTTAGGAGACCGAGCGGGTTTGGTTCGTGACATTGACTAGGTCTCATGGTGCCTCCGGAGGCTTTTGGCTTTCGCTTGTGAAAGACGCTCTGATTGTTGTAGTTGTAGCTCTTGTAATTTCCTTTCTTCTCAAGACCTTTCTAATTCGTTCATTCTTCATCCCAACTGACTCGATGGAGCCAACGCTGCTCCAAGATGATCGAATCGTTGTTTCCCAACTTCATGGGAACTTTCTCGACTTGAAGCGCGGAGACGTGATCGTTTTCTCGGATCCAGGGGGCTGGCTTTCACCATTGTCAGGCGCCCGAGAGAACGATCCGGTCTCAAGAACTCTTGACTCAATCGGAAATTTTTTTGGAATCTCATCCTCAACTAGCGCGGACTATTTGGTTAAGCGGATCATCGGATTGCCGGGCGATAATCTTCTGTGTTGTGATGAGGAAGGATTTGTGAGGATTAACGAAGCACCGATTGACGAGCCATATCTCATTTTGCCCGATGGTTTGAATAAAGTGAGTTCAAACGACTTTCAAGTCACCGTGCCCTCGGGGGCTCTCTGGGTGATGGGAGATAATCGTTACAATTCAGCCGATTCGCGGCGCAATATGGACAAGGTTGGGGGCGGTTTTGTTCCGTTGGAAAATGTCGTTGGACGGGCAGTTGTTGTGGTTTGGCCACAGGATCGATGGTCACTCCTATCGAATTATCCTGGCGTATTCGATGACATTCCGGAACGGTTTGATTTTCGTTGAAGCCGTTGCCTGATTTGGATTTCGAGCGAACTCTCATTCTGCGTGGGTTTTCATCGGTAATCGGATGCGATGAGGTTGGGCGCGGCTCATTGGCTGGTCCAGTGACCACATGCCTAGTGCATTGGACTCCCGCCATCTCGGACTGGCCATCAGACTTGAGAGATTCAAAGCTTGTTCCAGAGAAACGCCGTCAGTCACTCGCAGAAGAGCTTAGGCAGATTTTTCCAAAGTTTGCGTTCGGCAGTAATTCGGCCAAAAATATTGATAAATATGGTATCCAGAAATCCCTTGCCCTGGCAGTGCTAGACGGTCTGTCTTCGCTCTCATCCCAAGGGGTTGATATGACTAATGCTGTGGTGCTTCTGGATGGCACCCACGATTTTGTCACACCCTATCTGTCACAAAATCTTCCGATCATAACAAGGTCTAAGGCTGATGAAAGATGTGTTTCTGTGGCCGCAGCTTCGGTGATGGCGAAAGCTCAGAGAGATACCGAAATGAAGGAACACCACCTGCTACACCCTCAGTATGGTTTCGCGAGTAATAAGGGATACGGTTCACCGGCACACCGTCAGGCAATCGAAAAATATGGACTCACTGAACTTCATCGGGTTACGTGGATACGCTAGGTTCTTTTCAAAATTTCGGGTATTTACCCTACGTTTGAGATTGGTTTTGCGCCTGCCTTGCGCGCGGTCTTGTACAGCTGCTCTGGGAGGGGTGATGTTCGAACCGCGATTCGCACTGAAGAGTTGGAGGTGCCTCCGGTAAAATCGTTAAGTGAAAATCTAATTTTGGTAGGACTCAAAAAGTCGCTCAAAACACAATTAGGAAATGGGGCGAATTATGGAGGCCTTATCTCAACACCCACCCCCGGATCATCTGCTGGTTCATCTTAGTGATACTCATTTACTTGGCCGGGGCAAAAAATTGTTCGGCGAGATTCAGTCTGAGCTGGCTCTCTCTACGCTCATGAACCGTCTAATAGAGAGCAATTTAGAAGTTGAAGCCATTCTTTTCACCGGAGACCTCGCTGATAGGGGGGAGCCGGAGGCCTATTTGAGACTGCGCGCATTGATTGAGCCGTTTGGCGAGCAGTTGGGCGCACAAATATTTTGGACGATGGGCAACCATGATGAAAGGGAACCCTTCCACCAAATTCTTTGGCGCGAGACTCCCTCGAGCGAGCCATTTGATAGGGTGATGATGCTGGGCGACCTCCGCGTTATCATTCTGGATTCCTCTGTACCGGGTTACCATCATGGACAACTAAGTTCGAGCCAGATTAGTTGGTTGGAGGAGCAGCTGGCAGCACCGGCTCGGCACGGAACCTTGCTAGCTCTGCACCATCCTCCAATTCCAACTCCAATTGAATTAATGGGGTTAATTGAGTTGGAGGACCAGGCTTCTCTGGCCGAAGTTATTAGGAACACCGATGTCCGAGCTATTTTGGCTGGTCATTTGCATTACTCTACATTCTCAACTTTTGCCGGGGTTCCAGTTTCTGTCTCAGCTGCATCTTGTTACAACATTGACTTGATTGCGAAATCCTCCCGAATGCTATCGGCCAGCGCCAGCGCAACGGCGGCATCCCTAGTCCATGTATATCCCGACCAGGTAGTTTTCTCACAAATTTCGATGGATGATTCGAGGGAAATTACCTCATTCGATTCTCGTTACTTGGGCGAGATACAGTCAATGTCCAAGGAGGAGCGCAGGGAGATGTTCAGTAATAAAGCTTCAGAGTTTAACCGAAGGGCCGATCTAGAGCAGTCAGGATTCTGAAGATGGGACTTTTTGAGGCGATTTCCTCCTATCTTGAATACCTTAAGCGACAAAGGTCCTTATCCGCACATTCTTTGCGGGCATATAAACAGGACCTTAGCCAATTTGTGGCCTTTGCTGAGGCCGAGAGTGTCAACCGTTTGAGCGATCTACATCCAGAGGTGCTGAGATCCTGGGTCTGGTCGCTAGCCGAGACCGGCCTGTCTGGCTCTACTCTGCGTCGCAAAGTCTCTGCCTTGAAAGGGTTCGCTGCGTGGGCTGCTCGCCTCGGCCACACTGATGACGATTTTGGCTTTCGATTGCGAGCACCTCGAGCAGGAAAATCTCTTCCTCGAGTCTTATCACACCATAGCTTGAGGGAAATATTTTCATACCTTGAAGCAAACGCCTCAAGCGGAGATGAGCGAGCCGTGCGGGACCTCGCCATCGTCGAGACTCTGTATGCCACCGGGATCAGAGTTAGCGAATTAGTTGGGCTCGATGTCGGTAAAATTGATTTTCTTGATAAAACCCTCCGGGTAATCGGAAAGGGAGATAAAGAGCGCATCGTCCCGATAGGTTCTCCGGCCGTAAAAGCTTTGAAAAAATATTTGGAAATTGCGCGGCCCAAACTTTCTCGCGAGAAAAAATATTCGCAGGTGTTTTTGTCAACCCGGGGTCGCCCGATGGACGCGCGGGCCGTTTACCAGGTCGTAGCTTCGCTACTCTCTGGCGCACCGGGCCCAGGGGGATCAGGGCCCCACATTTTGCGACATACCGCCGCAACCCATCTTCTCGACGGGGGAGCTGATCTTCGAAGTGTGCAGGAGTTGCTGGGGCATGCCTCATTAGGAACGACACAGATTTATACACACGTGTCGAACGAACTTATGATTAGCGCTTACGAGCAGTCCCACCCGCGAGCGTAAGTTCCAATTCTTCTAAAACTTTCCACGTCACCAGAATCCTGCGGCAGTCGACTATTAAGTCTCCGGATTTCCTCAATAGCGAGTCGGCTCGTTACACCTGCGCTGGTACTGTCGTCTTATCATGGATTCCTACGTTTTAATTGCTTTTCTCGTCTGCCTCTTTGCCGGTCTGGCGACGGCGGTTGGAGCAAGTCTCGGTTTGTTTGCGAAACACACGAATCGAAGTTTTCTTGGTGTCGCGTTGGGGTTTTCAGCAGGAGTAATGATCTACGTTTCATTCGTGGAAATTTTGCCGAAAGCGGAAGACTTTCTGAGAATAGATGGAGGCAATTTTTCGGGGGCACTCCTTGTCACAATTTCATTCATGGGTGGATTAATTGGGATGGCTATTTTGTATCGTCTCCTTCCCGATTTAGAACATCCCCAGCTCTCGGACCCGAAAACCCGTCTTCCCGGCGAGGAGGGACCCGCCCTGGTTACCGACAAGTTGCTTTTTAGGACCGGATTACTTGTGGCACTCGCGATAACTTTTCATAATTTTCCCGAGGGAATGGCTACCTTCTTCCTAACACTCACTGATCCTCAAGTGGGTCTTCCAGTGGGACTAGCAATAGCCATTCACAACATCCCAGAGGGAATTGCAGTTGCGGTTCCTGTTTATTACGCTACTCGGAACCGGAAAGTAGCTTTTGGGTTCGGCGCTCTGTCCGGACTTGCCGAGCCGCTTGGAGCAATTATCGGCTATTCGATTCTTCGACCCTTCATCTCTGATCCGGTTCTCGGAGTCATATTCGCGGCTGTTGCCGGGATTATGGTCTACATTTCGATTGATAGTTTGCTTCCAGCCGCGAGGAAATACGGGAAGCCTCAACTCGCTGTTTACGGCCTTATTGGGGGTATGGCTGTAATGGCCCTGTCTCTAGTTCTACTCGAAGTGCAACTCTGAGCCTGTGCGGAAGGTGGGACTTGAACCCACACGCCTTTCCAGGCACAGGAACCTAAATCCTGCGTGTCTGCCAATTTCACCACTCCCGCTCGGCTCTCTCATTCTAGCCAGAGCTCAGAGACGTAGCCATTCCTCGATTTCCGAGGGTGTTCGGGGGATACTTTCTGAGAGATTTTCGCCTCCCGATTTTGTCACAAGTACGTTGTCTTCAAGTCGAATCCCGATACCTCTCCATTTTTTTGGAACTGTCAGGTCATTGGGGTGGATGTAAATTCCGGGCTCTATGGTGAACACCATCCCTTTTTTAAGGGGCCCGTCGAGGTAACGCTTTCTTTCTGTCCGGGCACAATCGTGGACATCCATTCCAAGATGATGGCTAGTGCCATGGATCATGAATCGACGGTGATGCTGTCCGTCTGGGGACAAAGATGTTGCGTGATCGACCGGTAACAACCCAAGTTTCTCGAGGCCTCGCGCTATGACTCGCATGGCCGCGTGATGAAGCTCTAACAGCGATGCCCCTGGTTTTACGAGTGAGAGAGCTGCGTCGGATGCCTCGAGAACAACTTCATAAATCATTAGTTGTTCGTGTGAGAAAGTTCCCGAGATAGGAACGGTCCGTGTTATGTCCGCGGTATATAGGGACTCTCGCTCGACGCCAGCATCGACTAACAGAAGATCTCCCGGGACCAATCTGCCGGTGTTCTCAGCCCAGTGGAGGATGCATGAATGCTCTCCACTCGCAGCAATCGTTCCATACCCCACACCATTGCCCTCTATTCGCGCTCGAGAATGAAAGGCGCTTTCAATTAGCCGTTCTCCCCGGGGATGGGCGATTGCATCAGGAATGATCGCGACAATATCTGCAAAACCTCTGTGGGTCGACTCTATTGCGTTTCGGATCTCTGAGATTTCGTATGAGTCCTTGACTAGCCGCAGGTCGCTGATTGCTTGGGCGAGGCGTGAATCGTTTGGGTGGCCTTCTTTATCCCGACCTTCTGCAATATCCGCCAAACCGTTGTCGTCTCCAGCAACAGCGCAAAATTTTCGGTCGTGCTCTTCAATATCCCATGCTGAAAGCTCCTCTGTAGCGATGCCCAGGAGTTGACTAAGGGACTCCAGTCCAGGTCGGGGTCCCGTCCAAAATTCGCCTCTCTCAGAATCCGCGTAGAATTCGTCTCCATCTCGATCGGCAGGACCTCGTGTGTAAAGTACCCAGTTATGCCGTCCCCCGGATGGTAATCCCACGAGAACACTGCCGGGCTCGGAGCTCGCGCCCCATCCAGTCAAGTAGGAAAAAGCCGAGTTTGGTCGAAAGGGATAAGTTGTGTCGTTTGATCGACATTTTGCGAGGCCCGCTTCTATGACGATGGTTTCATCCTGAAAAGCGGCCCCCAAGGCCTCTCGTCTTTTTTTTGCAAAAGATGCAACACTCGATCTCGCGGGGGCTTCACCAGAAATTGAAGACCATCCCGATTTCATAAATTTTGAAAACTCAAGTGATTGTGGTCTGTTCGATCGGTTTTCGTTAGAGTTTTTATTTGATGAGCCACCCATAGTTACAGTCTGGCACTTAGCATTGAGGGGTGCCAAAAATAATCGACCTTCATACTCACTCGACAGCCTCGGATGGGGATGACTCGCCATCTCATTTGGTCCGCGAGGTTTTGCGGGCAAATGTGGATGTTTTTGCTCTTACCGATCACGATACGCTCAGTGGAATTTCGGAGGCAGCCAATGCTGTACAAAATTCCGGCACAACTATGATCCCAGGAATTGAGCTTAGCGCTCAGGTTATCGATCCATCCCCCCAATCAAAGCCTCGCAGCGTTCACCTGCTCGGGTACCTGGTGGATCTTGAGAGCCCCGAGTTGTTGGGCGAAATTGAAAAGATTCGGACCCATAGGGCAGACAGGTTGGAAAAGATGGTCGGGAAACTTTCGGCTGATTTCGATCTGTCGTGGGAAGAAGTTCAGCATTCGATGCCGATCGGTGCCACCCCAGGACGCCCTCATATTGCTCAGGTGTTGGTAGATCGGGGATATTTCCGCAATACCTCCGAGGCTTTTGACGGACCTCTCCGAGCAAATAGCCAGTATCACGTTCCTCACTACGCTCCTTCTCTCAAACTTGCGATCAAGTTAGTCGTTCGAGCTGGAGGAGTGCCTGTGCTTGCACACCCCTTCACGGACGGACGTTCCGGACCTGTCGACCACCGCAAGACAATTGACGAAATTACGAGCGCCTACTCTGAACTCGCGAAAATCGGCTTAGCTGGATTGGAAATTGAGCATCGAGAAAATACGGAAGATGGTAAAGAGATTCTTCGGGTCGTTGCGTCCGAGCTCAATCTGATTGTGACCGGTTCGAGCGATTATCACGGAACAAAAAAACCTAATGCTTTGGCGGAAAATACCACCAAACTGTCTGAGCTCAACCGGATCATGGAGCTGGGCAGCGGGTCGGAGCCTTTCAGCTAACGTTTCTCCTGCGCCGCACTCGCTTTCGGGGGGTTCTTGGGGAAGTTGCCTTTTTTGGGAGGCTTTCTGGAGATCCCTTTGACGAGCCGCTTTTCGGTGTCGAGCGCCCAACACGATTTGTAGCGTGATTGTCGATTCTATCCCCGCCATTTAAACGGCCTTTTGTCCCCGGTGCTATTTGAAGGTCCTCGAAAAGATGGGAAGAGGAGGAGTAGGTCTCAAGCGGCTCCGGTATCCCCATCTCAAGCGATTTGTTTATGAGGGACCATTTGTGCAGATCGTCCCAGTCGACAAAAGTAATTGCAATACCGGTTTTTCCCGCTCGACCGGTGCGCCCTACGCGATGAAGGTAGGCCTTCTCGTCCTCGGGAATGGTGTGGTTGACAACGTGGGTTACATCGTCAACATCGATCCCTCGAGCCGCTACATCCGTCGCGATAAGCACATCCTTTTTTCCGGACTTAAAGCGGGCCATGGATCGCTCCCGGGCGTCTTGACTCATGTCTCCGTGCACTGACCCGGCTGCAAACCCTCGCTCAATAAGCTCATCCAGAAGCCGAGCTGCCGCTCTTTTGGTTCTGGTAAAAATCACCGTCTTCCCGCGTTTTTCGGACTGCAAAATGCGGCCGATCGTTTCATCTTTGTCCATTTGATGGACCCGATAGATGAAATGCTGAATGTTGGACTGAGTTATTGAGTCGTCAGGATCAGAAGCCCTTATGTGAATCGGTTTTTTCATGAACCTTCTGGCAAGTGCCACAACTGGACCTGGCATGGTAGCCGAAAAAAGCATGGTGTGACGGGTCTTCGGAGTTTGGGCAAAAAGCCTCTCAACATCAGGCAGAAATCCGAGGTCCAGCATTTTGTCCGCTTCATCTAGCACCATTATTTGAACCTGACTTAAGTTTATTAACCGCTGAGAAGTGAGGTCCAGAAGACGACCTGGAGTTCCGACCACAATTTTCGCCCCCTCTTGGATCTGCTCAATTTGCCCCTCGTAAGCTTTTCCGCCATATATGGAAACGACAGCGGTAGGTCTGCCGGCGGCCGCGAGTTCAATATCCTCGGTGACTTGAACCGCGAGTTCTCGTGTGGGAACAACTACCAATGCCTTGACGCCCAGCTGCGGATTCGACCCAAGCCGTTGAATTAGAGGCAGGCCAAAACCAAAAGTTTTACCGGTACCTGTTTTTGCCTGCCCAATTATGTCTTGACCAGTAAGAGCTATCGGAATTGTTTGTTCTTGAATTGGAAAAGCTTCAACTATTCCCTTGCTGGTGAGCGACTCCACCAGGTCGGCCTCAATTCCGAGGTCGGAAAAATTCACGTTTGGACACGTCCTTATAATTTATTCTCACGCAAGTCTACGGGTAGGTAGCTGAGTTACTTCTGATCAAATCGCTAAGCTGGACTAATGCTCGGGTGGTGGAAAAGGAAAAAGAGACCTCGACAATCGACTTCGATCACGCCACGGGTTCGAAATTCGGCCAGATCAAGAGTCGACTTGGGCTCGCTTGCGCCGCCGCTGGCTGATTACCTGGCGAGTGGGGTTTCAATACAACTTGCGATGTTCTCAAAAATTTCAGAACTTTCGGGCCAGGCGTCAAAGCCGAGCGACGCTGGTGACCTTGCATTTGCTGCTGGTGTGTCGTTAGATAGGTTCCGAAGTTTACGGAATCTTCTGGAAGATTATGTTGACGATGTTCCATCGGCATTGGCCGGGCCCCGCCGGCGCCTAATGAAGCATCTTGAGAACATTGAATCAAGTGTTTGGCTTGAAAATCTTGGGACCGCCTACGTCGTTGGCGGATTTACTCGGGACTTTTGGCACCGATTGGCTAACGGTTTCCAGCCTGAAATCACGAGAGAGCTTCAGCAGATTTTTGAAGACTCGGGGGAAAATGAACTATTAGCTAAGGTTGTTCGAAATTCGCTCTCGGAAGATCCTTCAGATCGGGCGCGGTTGAGTCTTTGGAGTCGGAGATTAGTTGGCGATACGATACTAATTTGTCGAGATGGGCTCTCCTCCCAGGGGCTGGAGTCGGCTGATGCCGAGGTTCGGCTCGAGCCAGTCCTGACGGACGTCCTGGGACTTCACACCGGCCGGCTCGAACAAATTAACATTGCGGCGTAGCTTTTGCCGGTCGGTTGTCCCCAGTTAGCGATCACTAATTGCCCAGCAACCCGTCTCGCCCGCTCTTTCAGTTAGGGGGCAAAGCCGACTTTTCGTGCTTTCTCCAAACCAATTTCGACAAAGGCCAAGTTCTTGACGGCCACAACATAAATGTGCCCTTTGTCGTCCTCTACCCGGAGTGTGCCGGCATCAGACGAGATCGCTTTATCGATCGCTTTTTCAATATCGGCTGCCGTTTGAGCAGATTGAAACGATAGTTCTCTTGGTGTATTGACCATTCCTATTCTTATGTCCACAGAATATAGATTACGGCAAGTCAGGCGTTTGAGTTAGCCTCAATGACATGAACTCGCCGATTGAAGCCTATCTAGCCACTCCAGCCCGCCAGAGTTGCCTGATTCTTGGTGCCCCTGGGTCGGGGAAGACGTCCGGAATAATTGAACGAATTGTCCGACTTCACGCACATGGGGAGTCAGCAGATAATTTGTTTGTCTTAACTCCCTCGAGGACACGCGCCAGTCTAATAAGGGACGAAATTAGCCTCCGCTTAGGTGCAACCACAGCTGGCGCCAGAGCAAGGTCTTTGCAGGCATTTGCCTTTGCGATTGTTAAGTCTTTCAATGAACTTTCTGGTCTTCCAGAACCAAAGTTATTGAAAGGTCGGCTCATTGATCAAGATATCCGGGAGATGCTGGCGGGAGATGTCCTTGATGGCAGCGGTCCAGAATGGCCGACTCAACTTGGGCTTTCAACCAATGGTTCTTCGGTGTTCAGATCTGAACTGCGAGAGTGGATAGCTCGGACCGACGAGTATGAGCTAACGATAGATCGGATTAGCAAGCTGGCGGGAGAGCGTGAAAAAATCGAATGGCTTTCCGCCGCTAACTTCAGACAAAAATTCAATCTCATTACCGCGAACGCTCGCCCTTACTCTTACTCGAGCACTTCAATTCTCAAGATGGCCGAAAAAATTGTCAGGAGTGGTCTTCCTGAGACCTTTTCGGGGCTGTCACACGTCGGAGTGGATGATGCCCAGGACCTAACCTTTGCGGGACTGCAGTTTCTAGATTCTCTGAGGAGTCAGGGGGTAGGGATCACTGTCGCAGCTGACCCCGACTTGGCTAGCGCAACTTTTCGGGGTAGCGAACCCCAGGCTCTGGCAGTGCTGGAAAAACGCTGGGACCTGCGACCTATTGTTTTGAGTGAGGTCTTCCGGCATGGTCCAGAGATTCGAAATGCAGTGGCCGAGTTGACAGGCAAAATTGGGGCTGCGGGGGCCGGGTCTCAACGTGGTTGCAGTAGCGCGAAAACCTCAGGAAAAATGCTTAGCTTGGTTGCGTCAAATTCTCATAGCGAAGTCAACAACATTATCCGAATAATTTCCGAGGCAGTGTATCGCGACGGCACCCCCTTTGGCGAAATTGCGGTGATTACCCGTCGGAGCTCGCAGGTTAGAACGTTTTCAAAACTTCTGACCGCCGCTGGAATTCCCACACATACCAATTTGGTTGGCGCGAGCCTCGCTGGTGAAGAGGCAGTTCGGGAAATGATCGAATTGGTGGCTGTCGGGCGGGGTCTCAGACCGCTCGACCCTCAATCGGCCAGAAGGATTCTCGGGGGTCCTTATGGAGGGATGAGCCAGCAGGAGATTCGAAGATTACGCTCCCATGTCTTGGCGTCCTCGGATAATTTATCCATCAATAAATCTGCCGATCAACTCATTGTTTCTGCTCTGAGTAAACGCGATGGGTTCGCGAATCTAGACCACCAGGTTGCGTCTCGTGCGGCTCATATCTCAATAGTCCTCGATAACCTCAGGCAGGCTAAGGCAGGCACTCCGATAACGGAGCTGCTCTGGATGGTGTGGGAGGATTCACCCCTGAGGGCTTACTGGACTTCTAACTTTGAATCAGGTTCATCGGACACTTTTGCCAGTCGCTCTCTAGATGCACTGGTCGCGCTGTTTCATCAGGCTGAAGCCTTCGCCTCAGAGCAGACTGGTTTGGCCTCCGAGCAGTTCATAGAGGAGCTTTTGGGCTCCGAAATTCCAGACGATATTCTTTTGCCTGAGCCAATGAATCAGGCGGTCTTCCTGAGCACGCCAGCTGGAGTGGCTGGCCGCGAGTTTGATTTTGTAATTTTATCGA
>MDTG01186824.1_pt1 | contig 14736 bp, 12 predicted proteins | sample 811421 | NCBI WGS metagenome assembly MDTG01 (sample SAMN05326645, study PRJNA326480) | marine metagenome | isolation source: seawater | place: Pacific Ocean: South East | collected 2011
ATCGATACCAAGGATAGATATCGTCATTGTAGATAACAAAACCAAAATACTCTAAAAATGAAATCACGACCAATAGGACCATGAAGACTGATATGGGCAATACATGCGCCAACGCCTTTTCAGAAATCTGCCCCTCTGTAATGGTAACAGTTTTAGATGCATCCATTACTTTATAGAATCAACGAACCTCTTAAATCCTTTCATTGCAGATTTAATCAAATTAATATCCGTTGCATAGCAGCACCTTAAAAAGCCCTCACCGCTAGCGCCAAACGCATCACCCGGTACAGCTGCAACGCTTTCCGTATCTAGTAGATCAGTTGCAAAATTTTTACTCGAGAGCCCAGTTCCTCTAATGTCAGGAAACGCATAGAAGGCCCCCCCGGGCATATGACATGGCAGTCCCATATCATTAAATTCACCAACCATATAATCACGCCTAGACTTATACTCACGTCTCATTTTTTCTACAGATTTGGATCCATTTTCTAAAGCCTCAATTGCTGCAACTTGACTAGTTATTGGCGCGCACAGCATTGAGTACTGATGAATCTTCATCATAGCCTCTGTGATTTCTGCCGGAGCACATGAATACCCCAATCTAAAACCCGTCATTGCATAAGCCTTCGAAAACCCGTGAAGCAGTATGCTTCTAGACTTCATTTCAGGTAATGATGCAATAGAGACATGTTTGTAATCCTCTTCGTAAACCAACTCACTATAAATCTCATCAGTTATAACAATGAGATCTTTAGCAATACATAAATCAGCTATATCCTGAAGCTCTTTTTGTTTCATGACTGCTCCAGTTGGGTTCGTCGGAAAATTCAAAATTAAAATTTTGGATTTAGTAGTCATCTTTTTTTCTATCTCCTCCGCCCTAATCTCAAAATTATTTTCAGGGCGAGCAGGAACAGAAATAGGGCGTCCGTAAGCAAGGCTTATGCTCGGATCATATGACACATAACAAGGCTCATGATATATCACTTCATCCCCTGGGTTTAATAATGCTCTACAAGCAAGGTCTAGAGCTTCAGAAACACCTACCGTCACAAGAACTTCGCTATGATAATCATAAGTCACATTAAATTGTTTTTGAACGGCTGCAGATATAGCCTTTCTTAACTTTTCCATACCTAGATTGGAGGTGTAACTAGTCTCACCTTTCTCCAAAGAATAAATTGCAGCCTCTCTTATATGCCAAGGACTAGAAAAGTCAGGCTCTCCCACCCCAAGAGAAATAACATCATCTCTTCCAAGAACGAGCTCGAAAAAATCACGAATCCCAGATCGTGGGATCTCCTTAACTTTTTCTGCTATCTTGTCATTGAACGACATCAAATTTTCTTAATTTTTAATTTCTTAAGTTAAGGACTGACAGGCAACCTTTCGCCATAAGCATCCGACTCTGCAAGAAACCCATTAGTTTTGTATGTTTTTAATTGAAAATGTGTAGCTGTAGAGATAACTCCCTCCAGGGTACTTAACTTTTCTGCCACAAATGTTGCCACATTATGTAAAGAGCTTCCACTAATTACCACGCAAAGGTCATAACCTCCACTCATTAGCATACAACTTTCAACTTCATCAAACTTTGCAATTCTCCGGGCAAGGCGGTCAAACCCACCTCCCCTTTCCGGAGTAAGCTTCACCTCAATTAATGCTGAAACTGTATCTGATTCATCTAGTTTACTAGAATCAGTGATAGCAGTAAATCCAAGAATAACACCAGAATCTATCAAATCTGATATTCTCTTTTCTATCTGATCTGCTCCCAATCCAAGTTGTGAAGACATTTCTTCCACCGAGCATCTCCCATTTTCTTTAAGAAGTTGAATAAGTTTGTCCATTTCTTTTAACATTAATTTGTGATAAAATTTTTAATTCTATTAATCTTTCCTTGTAGACAAGAATTCATTACTACTCAAAACCTTTCGACCTTGACTATTCCAGGCTTCAAACTTCTGCCACCCTCTTAGAAGCAAGGATCTTGAAGCGGTAAATCGGTCCTGAGAACCTAACACAACAACTATAAGCCGTCTTGGGATAACTTGTTTTTTACCATCTAACAATTCTTTAACTAAGGCCTGTTTTTCTGCCGCCATTGCCAAACAGGGGCCAGCTCTAGAAGTTTGACCAGTTTTAATTCCATCAATACCGTCTAAACCAAGATTTTTATTAGTATTCTTGATCAAAAATTTCTTAAGGCCATTCCTTGTGAGAACTGAAACCTCTCGTTGTTTTTGAGAACACATAAAAGAGAAAGAGGCTTTATTCATGGCATAAATAGAAAGCCTAGCCACATCACCAGCACATGAGAAAGGGGGCTTGCCTAAATGATCCATTCCATGAGGATTAGTAAACTTAGTATTTTTTGCTCCATTATTACGCGCAAGCGCATTCATATTTTTAACGAACTCTTTTACTGGATCCCCCTTTCTTCCTTCTCTAAGTAGAAGATCTTTCCCTACATGTTGTGCTAGTGCTTCAGCTGCCCAGTTATTAGAACCTAAAAGAGCACTATACAAAGCATCTCTAATGCTCATCTGATCACCAGGAAATAAACCTAGTTGATTAGGCCCGCCTATTATAGAAGCACTCTGCGGAACTATTAAATTATTACCAAGATCAATATTAGTAGCATCTGCCCAATCAAGAACAACCATTGAAGTCGCAATCTTAGTGAGGCTGGCAACCTGAACCCTCTTATCGATATCTTTAGCGGAAAGAATTTTTTTTGAATGAAAATCAACTACAATATATGAGTTCACCTGAAATCCCTGCCTATTTTGCGAATAAGTCACCCCCAATAAAATAGAAGATATAATTACACATATCATTAATAAGATGAATTTCTGAACGTTCATATTTAAAATTTCACCTAACTTAACTATCATAAAGACCAGTGCAAGGAGTGCTTGCTCGCAATATGTGTGAATTTGGTTAAACAATGAATTTCTGGAATCTAGCAAAAAAGATGTAAAATTTTTCTATTTAGAAGCTTTTAAATAGCATTTCTATTAAGTCTCCGTAGGAAGTAAGTGAAAAATCTTGCTCCAAAGAATAGTCTGATTATCTTGCTCTGAAAATGTTCTCTATGAACTTTTGCTAGAATTGAATTGGTCCTAATTTTATTCGAGCGATACAAAATACTCAGAACTTACTAACTAGCATAAAACAGGGGAACTCAAAAATACCGCAGGAAAAATCGTAGCATTGTTATCACGAAAAATCATAAATTTGAAGAAACTACACAAATTAATGAATACCAAACTCTCCTGCCATAAGAATACCAACCACCGACATCAGAGAAGAGACTATGAAAGAATCATCATCTTCTGGCCAACGAAACGGCAGAAATCGTAATTACTCAAACCAAAACAGAAATAGAAATCGCAGGCATATAAAACAAAAAGTTCCGAGAAGAGCAAAAAAGAAATCGCTAATCAATCGTATCCTCGAATTTTTTGGAATAGGTAAAAAGAAAGCCAAGAGAAAGGTTACAAAGAAGACCCCTCGAAACAGAAAAAACTCTCAGCAAAATAGGGTTAACAAAAAAAAGCCAACCAGACCGAACAAACAGCATAAGGCCCCAGAAAAAATTCCAATCACAACAGGTAGGCTTTACGTAGGAAACCTTCCTTATAAAACTACTGATGAGGATCTAAACGAACTATTTAGCGAATGCGGAGAAGTCGTAAGCGCGGAAGTTGTAAGGCACAGAGGAAACAATCGCTCTAAGGGTTATGCCTTTGTAGAAATGAATACTGCAGAAACTGCTCAGGATGCAGCAAAAAAAATGCATGAAAAAATATATCTAGAAAGAAAACTTATTGTAAATGGAGCAAAAAGCGCTAGCCGTGATGACGCTTAACTTCTCAGAGGTTTGAATGGAATGCGGGCACTTTATATAGTGGGCCCAACTGGATCGGGGAAAAGCTCTCTAGCTTCACATATTGCTAAAGACGTGGGCGGCGAGATAGTCAATGCTGATGCATTTCAATTGTACCAAGACATTGAAATTGTTACCGCTGCTCCAAGCAAGGATGAGCTTAATCAAGCGCCACACCACCTTTACGGAACTCTTAGTCTAAAGGAAGAATCAAACGCCGCGAAGTATTCCGTCTTAGCAAAAGACAAAATCGCTAAAATTAATGCGAGTGACAAGCTCGCTATTGTGACAGGCGGCAGCGGATTATACATTAAAAGTTTGACTCATGGTCTCTTAGATTTACCGGCTAGCGATCCAAACATTAAAAAGGAACTTGAAAATCTCCCAATAGAGAAACTTATCGAAAAAATTCAAAAAATCGACCCAGTAGGTGCACTGACTATAAATCTAAGAAATAAGCGCTATCTAGTCAGGGCCTTAGAAATTTCAATTCTTTGCGGGAAACCGATGTCTGAAGTCAAAAAGAATTGGAAGAATAATAACCCGAAATTTCACGGAGTAATAATAGAGCGCCCACGAGAGGAGCTCTATTGTAGAATTAACTCTAGAGTTATCACTATGTTCGAAAGTGGAGCACCAAAAGAAATTAAAAATTTGCCAGACGATATTTCTGAAACAGCCAATAAAGCTATAGGAATAAAAGAAATCAAAGAATACTTGAGTGGAAAAATAAGTCTAGAGGAGTCCATATCAAACATCCAAAAGGCATCAAGAAATTATGCCAAACGACAAATCACTTGGTTTAAGAGAGAAAGTGGATTTCAAAAAGTTTGCCTAAGCGTAAAGGACGATCCAGAGTCAGAGATTAGAAATTTAATGAGTACAATAAAATCAATGAAAAATGTCACTTAAACAACATTCTACAATAGTCGAACTCCAAAGTGCTTCCTATGAAATTATTGTCTCCAAAGGCATACTAGAGCAATGCGGTTCTCTAATATCAAATCTAAAAATTGGAAATACTTGCGCATTAATAACAGACTCTAACGTTGCTCCGCTTTACGCGGAGACAGTTGAGCGGTCATTAAAAAAAGAAGGAATTAAATCTGAATTAATTTCAGTACCTGCTGGAGAATCAAGAAAATCGCTAAGTAACGTTGAAAACATATGTCGAAAAATGATCAATGCAGGTCACGACCGTCATGTTTTTGTTATTGCTCTAGGAGGTGGGGTTATAGGCGACTTGGCTGGATTAGTCGCATCAATATTTTATAGAGGAGTACCACTTGTCCAAATTCCTACCACGGTTGTCTCTCAAGTAGATAGCTCCGTAGGTGGTAAAACTGGCGTCAATACTCCAGAAGGAAAAAACTTAATTGGCTCATTTTACCATCCGAGACTTGTAATCTCAGATACACTCACTCTCAAATCTTTACCCCAAAGAGAATTTAATGAGGGTTTTGCGGAAGTTATTAAACATGCAGCGATCAGGGATGAATCCATGTTTCAGAGCATAATGAATGTGGATGGCCCCGAAAACCTTGAAGATTTAATTATCAAAAACGTCGAAATCAAACGAAGCATTGTTGAAGCAGACGAAAAAGAGTTAAGTGGTTTACGCGCTCACCTTAATTACGGACACACAATCGGTCACGCAATAGAGGCTGCTGGCAGCTACGGTCATTTGTTACATGGTGAAGCTATAAGCCTCGGAATAATAGCTGCTAATAAAATTTCTTCAAAAGTTTTCAACTTCCCTGATAAACAAGAAAATCAAATTATGGATGCTCTTAGAAAATTTGATCTGCCCACAGTTTTAGCGCCATCGATATCCACTGATGATATTCTCAGTATAATGAAAACTGATAAAAAATTCAAAAATGGTAAAATCAGGTTTGTTGTACTCCATCAATTGGGACACGCAGAGCTAATTGAAAGCATTACTGAAGACGATATAAAAACAGCAATCGAGTCACTAAAAAGCTAAATTTCTTTTATTAAAACCAATAAATATTTACCGTTTTTTTCAAATGATAAATATTTTTGTGAGAATCTCTCGAAAAAAATCGTTAAATTAAACAATCGTATTTGCTTAATTGTTAAAAAGCATTCTAGGTTCAAAACCCAAAGATGTCTAAAATTCTTATAATAGCCGAAAAACCCAGCGTCGCCACAGATCTAGCAAAGGTACTTTCTAAGGAGCTCGGCAAATTCGAAAAAAAAGGTAAAGATAGAAATACTTATTTTGAATCCGATCAAGCTATAATCTCCTCAGCTGTAGGTCATCTGGTAGAACTAAAGATGCCCTCTGGCCCTAATGGAAAAAAACTTCCCTGGGGAATAAAGCATTTACCAGTCATTCCTGAGAGCTTCGAAATACAGCCTATAGCCAAATCTGAAAGTAGATTAAACCTACTCAAAAGGTTAATTAAACGTAAAGAAGTAGACATAATCATCAATGCTTGTGATGCGGGAAGAGAAGGTGAACTCATATTTAGGTATGTCATTCAAATATCTGAATCTAACAAACCTCTAAAGAGAATGTGGATGCAATCGATGACTAATAATTCAATTATTAACGCCTTCAATTCTCTTCGAGATGACGATCAAATGATTCCTCTAGCCCAAGCTGCACTTTGTAGATCTGAAAGTGATTGGCTTGTTGGATTAAATGGAACCAGAGCCTTAACTGCATTCAATTCTAGACATGGTGGATTCAATGTTACTACTGCAGGAAGAGTACAGACTCCCACATTAGTGATACTAAGTGAAAGAGAAAAAGAAATAAGAAATTTTTCTCCCACTAGTTATTGGGAAGTGCATGCTGAATTTGAAACAGATAATGGATCTTATAATGGAAAATGGTTCCGAGAAGATTTTAAGAAGGACGAAAATAATGACAAGCTGAGAGCCGATAGAATTTGGACCGAAGATGATGCCCAAGAAGTTCTAAAAAGATGCGAGGGCAAACCTGGGGTAATTGAAGAAAACAAAAAGCCTGCCAAGCAAGCGCCCCCCCAACTATTTGATCTAACAACTCTCCAACGTGAAGCCTCTAGCAAATTCGGTTTTAGTGCCCGTAACACGCTCGCCATAGCTCAATCTCTTTATGAAAGACATAAATTACTAACATATCCAAGAACTGATTCAAAATGCCTTCCTGAAGATTACATAGATACTATCAGCACACATATTGAAGGCTTCGCAAATTCAATTTCAAGTGCTTCGCTAGAACAGCAAATTATAGACAGCTCATCCAAAGTCATTAATAATAAATGGATAAAGCCGAACAAACGAATTTTTAATAATGCAAAAATCAGCGATCACTTTGCAATTGTTCCAACTGGCAAAGTTCCTACAGCCGCTTTAAAAGAACAGGAACAAAAAATATTTAATCTCGTTACTAAAAGGCTAATTGCCATATTCTTCCCATCTGCTGAGTTCGAAACGACTCGAAGAATAACAAGAATAGAAAATGATTCTTTTTTAACGACCGGTAAAGTTCTAGTTAAACCTGGATATTTAGAGGTCTATGGCCGCAAACCAGGGGTCGCAACTGAGAAAAATGAATTAATACCTGCGGAAACTGGAGATAAAGCCCAGACCTCAAACATTGAGATTATAGCTGAGGAAACCAAACCTCCAGCTCGCTTCAACGAGGCTACTCTCCTAGGCGCAATGGAAACAGCTGGAAAAAGGATTGATGACGAGGAGCTTAAAGATGCCATGAAAGAACGTGGCCTTGGAACACCAGCCACTAGGGCAGCTATTATCGAGGGCTTAATTGCTCATAAATATTTATTCCGCCATGAACAACAAAAGCGTGATCTTGTTGTTTCCAACAAAGGCTTAGCCCTCATTGATTTACTAGATGACATAGGCATTGATTCGCTAAGATCACCAGAAATGACTGGAGATTGGGAATACAAGTTAAAGCAAATGGAAACCGGCAATCTAAGTAGAGAGGTTTTCATGGAAGAAATAAAAAATCTTACCGAAGAGATCGTTAATCGAACCTCTTTGAAAATTGAAGAACTTGCTAATAGAGTATTTGACGACCTTCATGCAACTTGTCCTGACTGCCAAGAAAAAGAACTAAAGCAAACTGATGGTAGCTATGAATGCAGAGAGACAGAATGTAAGTTTAAACTAAATAAACATATAGCCAGTCACGAAATTACACCTGGACAAGCCAAAGCACTTTTAGAGGAAGGCAGAATTGGACCCTTCGATACGTTCAAAAATCGTTTTGGTCAAGCCTTCACCGCAGAGCTACAAATGGCTCAAGGGGCTCGCGGAGGATGGAAACCTGAATTCATTTTTGAAGGTGATGAAGAAAGAGAAGAAGAATCCAAAAACTTAACTGACGACCAGCTACTTACTGAGGCTTCACTAGAAGATGGAGCAACTGTCAAAGTTTACGAAACTGATAAAGCTTATATTTGCCCTGACATGGCCTCAGACAAGCAAAAGGGCGGCACAAGAATATCAAAAGAGATTTTGAAAAAAGAATTGCCAAGAGACCAGATAATAAAGTTATTCGTTGAGGGGAAAACAGAAGTTATCGATGGTTTTATTTCTAAAAAAGGCCGCCCCTTCAAAGCTCATCTCCTTTTGGACAAATCAACAGGAAAACTTGGATGGGAATTCCCGCCAAGGGCTAAAAAGAAAGCCACCACAAAGAAAAAATCTGCAGCAAAAAAGCAGGCGGATTAATTCAATAATTACATTAATAATATAATGGAAACCGTAAGATATGGCATAGTAGGATTGGGAAATATGGGTAGGGCCCATAGAGACAACATTATTTGTGGTAAAGTTAATGACGTCAGACTCACTGCGGTATGTGATCTAGCTACTTCTCTTCCTGAACCTAGAGAAGGAGAAAGTCAGTTCACAGATGTTGATGAAATGATTAATTCAGGACTTATTGATGCTATTCACATTTGCACGCCCCACCCCTCTCATAAAGAGTTAGGAATTAAAGCACTGGAAGCTGGCCTTCATTTATTGATGGAAAAGCCTTTAGCAGTTGATAAAACAGACTGCCAGGCACTAATAGATGCATATGAACGAACAGGGAAAAAGAAAGTATTTGCTGCTATGTTCAATCAAAGAACAGATCCGCATTACAAAACTCTGAAGAGCTTAATAGATTCAAACGAGTTAGGAGAAATACGAAGAATTCATTGGTCAGTTACTGATTGGTTCAGAACAGAATACTATTATGCAATGGGTGGATGGAGAGCAACATGGAAGGGTGAAGGCGGTGGCGTTCTACTCAACCAATGCCCTCATAATCTAGATCTATTCCAATGGCTTTTTGGTATGCCTGAAGAAGTTACGGGATTTCTCGGTTTTGGCCGCTATCATCAAATTGAAGTTGAGGATGATGCCACTCTTTACTTTCGTTACAAAGATGGAAAAAACGCCACCTTTATAACATCTACAGGGGAGACCCCTGGAGTGAACAGATTAGAAGTCATTTCTGAAAGAGGAGTTCTAACTGTTGATGATGGTATGATTTCATGGGATAGAAACGAAACTCAAAGTTCCAATTTTAGTTTGGAGTCAATGTCTGGATTCTCAAAGCCAGACACATGGAAAGTTAAAATTCCAATAGAAGGAAGAGGTGGCCAACATATTGAAATTATGCAGAACTTCATAAACTCAATTTTACATGGTGAAGAGCTAATATCTCCTGCCGTTGAAGGCATCCACAGCGTTGAATTGGCTAATGCCGCTCTACTATCAGCTTGGGAGGGTAACACTATTCAGCTTCCTATGCCTTCAGAAAAATACTCAGCAACATTAAAAGAAAAAGGTGATAACTCGACCTTTGAAAAGAAAAAAATAGATGCAAAAGCAACGGCGTCTGCTGATGACTTTGCCCAATCGAACAAGACCTAAATACAGGATTATATATAATTTATAATAGACCATTACTATGATATTAACTGGTATCTCTGATGAAGCTGGCGACAGTATAGAATCTCAAATCGCCGCAACAAAAGTTCTTGGATGGCAACATATTGAGGCTCGATTTTTAACTGTAGATGGATACGAAAAAGGAAGTATTCATGAAATTCCTGAGGAAGCATTCAATAAAGCCGCAGAGATTCTAGTCAATTCAAATATTCAGGTCTGCGGAGTAGGTTCTACTATTGGCAACTGGGCGCACCCTATTACTGATCCATTTGAAATCACAGAAGCTGAAGTGACTAGATGTATAAAAAGAATGCAAGTTCTCGAATCTAAAATTGTCAGAATAATGAGTTATTCAATACTTGAAGATGCTGATGAACAGGATCACGAAGATCAGCATTTTGACGAAAGAGTAAAAAGACTTAAATCCATCATAAAAAGGTTCGAAGACAACGGAATAATTCCAGTCCATGAAAATTGTATGAATTATGGAGGCATGAGTGTTACTCACGCAATTAATTTACAAAACGAAATACCGAACATGAAATGGGTCTTTGATACTGGCAATCCAGTATTTAATGCCGACAGGTCAAAGCAAAGGCCTTATCCAAGGCAAACCGCATGGAGCTTCTATGAAGCCCTCAAAAATCATATCGAGCATATTCACATCAAAGATGGCGTTTGGGACAACGATAAAAAAGAATGTAACTTCACAATGCCTGGTGAAGGAAATGGCCAAGTGATAGAAATTTTAACGGACCTAATCGAGAATAAATATAAAGGATTCATTTCAATAGAGCCTCACATTGCTTCAGTTTTCCACGAGGAAGATAACAATGAAGGAGATCAAAATATTAAAGATAAAGAACAATTCGACACCTACGTCAAATATGGAAAAAAACTCGAGGAAATGATCGAGACGATAACAAATTAATTGCTTAAATTAGGCAAAACTCTCTCTGAGTTTTTCTGCCACCATTTTATTAAAGAATTCGAATCTAGTAAATCTTCGTTTCTGAATCCAGTTAATTCGCTAAAAGTCATAGCGGCTTCACGAACGACATCTAGATTAGCATCATTTGCAACAACGTTAACTAAAGCCATCGCAGCCTCTCCATTTCTTTTGTCTGCAAGCAGGTACGCAGCTCTAACCCTGTGATCATCCCTCACCTCAAGATTATCCAGCAAACCAATCAACTGGTCAGTATTTAATTTTAACTCATCGCTAATTTCATATTCAGGAAAAAGCTGCCCAACTGGTATCGATTGACTCCCCCTTCTCAAACCATTCATATAAGCTAACTTGACTCTTAGAATTTCTGAAGCCGCTCCTGCTTGTAACCTCGCATCTGCATTCTTTTCTCTAGCATCAATTAATTTATCTAAAGACTTTCTATCAGAATTATGAATAGCTAAATCTCCAAGCGCAATTAATTCATTCCTTTGCCTGAGGTAATCCAGCTCTTTATAAACATCTATAGCAGAAGTATCTGATAGACTTGAGATTTGATCAATATTACTGGAAAGCGAATCAAGCCGCGAATTGACAGATCCTAACTTTTCCAGAATTCCAGATTTTAAAGATTCCTCATCAATCTTTGCAGCCTCGCGAATAACTGCGAGCTCTTTGTTGACTAAATTCTTAATATTTGGCCACATAAGAAATCCCGCTACTGCAAAGATAACAATAAGGCTAATGGAGAATACAAAAGCTAGTTTTAATCTAGATATCTTAGAGGCGATTTTGTTGACATTAATTTCTTCTAAACTCTCCTTAGAGGTATCAAAACTGCCTTGAGTGTTCGGAACAGATTCAGCGTCTCTTGTCTTCTTTGTTTCTTTATTACTAGTTACATCCTCTTTTACCGATTTAACTAAAGAGGCAACCGGATTGCCTTCTCGCTGGGCGACTGATCGCTCTAATCGTTCCAAAGCCTCAGCCAAGGGATTACTAGAACCCTTTACTTCCTTTGTTTTATTAGTTTTTGAATGATCAGACTTCATTTAAATCATGGATAAAAAAATTAAATCTCAATTTTTATTTAAATAATAATATTTAAAATCACTTTAAGTTTTAGATTTTATCCGGATTGCATCTAAATTTATGACCTATTATAGCCTTTGAAATCAATGATAATCGACATTCGTGACATTAATGAAAGTGAATCTTTAGTCATTAGAGGATCTCTCAATGAAGACATATGGCAATTAGAGGATTCTGATCTCTTAAAGCCTTCAGGGGGATTAAATTACGATGCGGAAGCCTCTATCGTAGGTGAAGATTTGCTGGTAAGAGGCGATTTTTCATCAAAATTCACTTTTCAGTGCACTCACTGCTTGGAATTATTCCAAAAAACCATAAATCTTGATAATCATTCTGTTTTAACTGCTATAGAAGGGAATTCAACGATCGACTTGACGAATGCCCTAAGGGAAGATATCATCCTCGCCCTCCCAAACTTTCTAAAATGTGATCAAGGTGATGAAAAAAATGAACCTTGTCCTGCATCAGGAAAATTTAGTGAAGGCTTAAATGCTGGAAACAGTGGTGAGGAATCAACGAATGACGCCCCCTCTAAACAATGGGAGGCACTTGACCAATTTAATATCGATTAACCAACTTTCTATAATGGCAGTTCCAAAGAGCAGAACATCACTAAGCAAGTCTCGTAAAAGAAGAGGCGCGAATCGTTGGCGCGCCCCAAAACTCAATAAATGCGGTAATTGTGGCGCTGTCACTCCATCTCATATTGCCTGTCCAAGCTGCGGTTATTACGGAGATCGACATGTATTGAATGTTTCCGCTGATAGTTTCTAGACTATATATTTGGTGAATCATTAATTTCCTCACCATATTTATTACAATTCGTAATAAAAGCGTATCTATCCTGCATACTGTACTTTATCGTATATTTTAATTGATTTAAGTATTTACACTTAATTTCACCTTTGGGACAATATTAATACTTCAAGAATGAGAATTGCAATCGACGCTATGGGGGGAGATAGAGGCCCTGCAGTGAACGTTGAAGGAGCTAGCTTGGCTCTTAATGAATGGCCAGAAATTGAAAAACTTTATCTGGTTGGAGATAAAAGTGAAATAAAAGCTCAACTGAACAGCAGGGCGTTAAACAAAGATAAAGTTGAAATTGTTCATTCTTCAGAAATTGTCGAAATGAATGAATCTCCAGCAATGGCGATTCGCAAAAAAAAGAAATCCTCTATTAGTATCGCAACGGAACTCGTTAAATCAGGAGAATGTGAAGCAATTGTTAGCGCTGGCAACACGGGCGCAGCTGTAGCTGCAGCAACATTAAAGCTTCGAAACATTGAAGGTGTTGATCGCGCAGGAATTGCAAGCCCCATGCCAAACGAATATGGAACTTGCTATTTGGTTGATGCAGGTGCCAACCCTGAAGCAAAACCTTTTCACCTACTACAATATGCTGTTATGGGATCAGTTTATGCTAAAGAGGTAAACGGCAAGCCAAGTCCTAAAGTTGGACTAATGTCTAATGGATCAGAAGATGAAAAAGGATCAACATTTACGAAAGAAGTATTTTCTTTATTGAAAGATAGTTCGCTAAACTTTGTTGGAAACGTAGAAGGAAACGACTTATTCTCGAGTGAAATTGATGTCGTGGTATGCGATGGGTTCACTGGAAACATTGTTCTCAAAGCATGCGAAGCTACTGCTAAAGCAGTAGCAAAATGGGTGACAGAGGAAATGTTAAAATCACCCCTTCGAAAACTTGGAGCACAACTAGTAAAACCAGCTTTCAAAGCAGCAATGTCTCGAGGTAGTTACGAAGAATACGGGGGCAGTTTACTACTTGGAGTCAATGGGGTTTGTATTATTGCTCATGGAGGAAGCTCTGCATTTGCAATTAAAAATGCAATTAGAGTCGCAAGTCAGTCAATACGACAAAAACTAAATCCTCACATTGAGAGCGAAATTCAAAAACTAAACTTTCATTCAACCGACAATTAATTAGACTATTTCTAATAATGTCACTTAGCGTTAAAATTTCTGGTACCGGTAGTTATCTACCCGATAAAATTCTTTCAAACGAAGACCTTGAAAAAATTGTAGACACTTCGGATGAATGGATAACGACGAGAACAGGGATTAAAGAGAGAAGAATCGCTGCAGACACTCAGTCAACAAGTGATCTAGCTACAAAAGCAGCCGTTGATGCAATGGCTGACGCAAAATTAACGAGTGATGAAATTGATCTCATTATTGTCGCAACAATTTCACCAGATGCTTTTTTCCCCTCTACCGCCTGCTATGTCCAAAAAAACATTGGAGCCATCAACGCCTTGTGTTTTGATGTTTCTGCAGCGTGCTCAGGGTTTCTTTATGCAATGCAAATTGCAGAAAATTTCATAAGTAGCGGACAACGGAAAAACGCTTTAATAATAGGCGCAGAGAAACTTAGTAGCATGGTCGACTGGGAAGACAGAAACACCTGCGTACTATTCGGCGATGGTGCCGGGGCCGCTATTCTTACAGCAGATAAAGAAAATGAAGGCAGCAAAAAGATACTCGCATCAGTACTAGGTAGTGATGGTAGGCAGACCGACATACTTCACGTTCCCGGAGGAGGTTCTGCTTGTCCAATTACTCCTGACAATGCCGATCAAAAACTAAATGCTATACGTATGCAGGGTAGAGAAGTTTACAAATATGCCGTCAATGCAATGAGGCGCGCAGCTGAGCAAGTCTTAGAGAAATCACATATGAAGGTTGAAGACGTTGATAAACTTATCCCCCATCAAGCCAATCTAAGAATAATTGAGGCTATCACAGACAGAATGAGTATTCCAAGTGAAAGAACTTTTGTTAACCTTGATAAATATGGCAACACCTCAGCTGCTGCTGTAGCTATTGCCCTAGACGAGGCCAATAAGACTCA
>MDTG01322108.1_pt1 | contig 14736 bp, 12 predicted proteins | sample 811421 | NCBI WGS metagenome assembly MDTG01 (sample SAMN05326645, study PRJNA326480) | marine metagenome | isolation source: seawater | place: Pacific Ocean: South East | collected 2011
GATCGATTTATATTTAAATAAAGGTAACTTAGAAGTAAATAATGCAATACTTAATTATTATAAAAAATTTAAAATTCATGAAGGGGTTATTAATCCATCAGGAGAGAAAATAATAATAGATGCAACGGATGATTTAAATTATCCAAGAAAAAATGCAGTACAATTTGGAGATTTTTTATCATATCAAGGATATTTATATTTACTTAAAGCAGGAGTAATAGCTTGTGGGATAAAAATTACATCAAATCAAATAAGTATTAGATACCCAAAAAATAGTCCAGACATAGAAAAAATATTACTTCTTATAGATCAATCGATAAGATTGCTATTAGCAGAAAAAGGTTTTTGCTTACTTCATGCGTCAGCTGTCGCAAGTAAAAAATCTATTTCAATATTTTCAGCCTGGGGGGGGACCGGGAAAACAAATCTAGTTATAAAACTTCTCACAAAAGGTGCAGTTTATTTTGGTGATGATAGAGTTTTAATATCTGATGATGGAACTGTTTTTCCTTATCTTGTACCACTAAATTTAATGTCATATAATATTGATAGTTATAAGAAAGAATTACATAAATACTTATCAATGACTAAAAGAATATATTTTAAAATTTACAGGATATTTAATAGGCTTTCGTCAATCAAGACTATATTACCAAGTAAAGTAAATAGTGCTATTAGAATATTCAGAGTAATTTTTTCAGCTCAAGCTTCAGTTTCAATATCTGCGGATAGGATTCAAGTTCGACAAATGGAAAAGAAAAGAAATAAATCAATACCGATCTCTTTATATCTTTTAGAAAAAAGCCAGAGTGTTGATCAATTTAATATTCAAGATAACTTTATAAATAAATTAGATTACTTGAATAAGATGAATGCCTGCCATCTTTATGAAGACCATGTTAACGGATCAATATGGCATGGTTATCAATATCATGATCCATTATCCAAAAACCGCATAAAGAGTTATTTAAAGAAAAGAGAAGAGGTTTTAGAGAAATTTGTAAATAAACAAAGCAATATAAAAACAATATTAGTTAATAGTTCTATTAATGATACTGGAATTAGTAGTCTTGCCAATTTAATTATAAGCCAATGAAAAAAATGATAGGATTTTATTGTGAAAATTATGTAGCTGGAGGAGTTGAAAGTGTACTTTTAAATACAATTAATTCTAAGGCATTTGATGACCTTCCTATAATGTTAATTTACAATAGAAGTAATAATTACTTACACCAAATAGGAAATTCACTAAAACAAAAAATTATCCCAAAACCTATTACACTTATATGTAGTAAAACTCTATCAAGGACACTTCCGATAAATAATAAAATTCAGAAAATAACAGAAGTATTATTACGTGATTTTTTATGCATATTATCTGTTCCTTACTTTATATATCTTCTAAAGAAAAATAAAATTAACAAGTTAATAATACACAATGGAGGTTACCCTGGTGCTCATTCCAGTATCGCCTGCGGAATGGCATTCTACTTTTTAACAGGTAGAAAGCCAGTTCATGTAATTCACAATTTTCCTACGAGAATAAAATTCTATAGTATTGTATTTGATTATATATATGATTTTTTAGTTGAGAGATATTTTACAAATATAACCGTTTCTAAATCAGCATCAGAAAAACTTCTGCAGGTTAGGAATATAAATTCTCAGACAATATATAATGGAGTTGAGATCAAAGTAGATGATAAAAAAGATTTAAGAACAGATCAATTAAATTTAGTTAGCGTTGCCAGATTAGACCCAGAGAAAGGTCATAAAGTATTATTAAAAGCAATTAAAGATCTTAAAGAAATACATAATATAAAATTCAATTTAAAAATTTATGGTAAAGGTAGCTTTAATTATACAGAGGATTTGAAACATTTATGTAACTGTTATGGGATAAAAGAACAGGTATCTTTTAAAGGCTTCCAAAAGAATAAAGATATAATTTACCAATCAGGAGATATTTTAGTATTCCCTTCTCTAAGTGACGAGAGTTTTCCTATGGCAATACTTGAATCACTAGCTTATTCAACTCCAGTGATAGCAACTGATGTAGGAGGAATTAGAGAGATATTTTCTATATATAATGAAAGACTTTTAATTAAACCAAATAATTCAAATGAACTTGTTGAAGTATTACTTTATTTTATTAATTTGACTAATGAACAGCGCAATAATCTATGCATAAAAGGTAAAGAACTAATAATTAAATATTTTTCAAAAGCTAGAATGGGAGAGAAGTACCTTGCAAGTTTGTCTGATAATTATTAATTTTTAGTATGGAAAAAAATAAACTTAGAGAGACACTCTTATTAACCTTACCTTTAGCTTTTTACTATTATTTAGGACCTTTTAGGGTGATCTCTACAATTTCATATATAATTTCTTTACCATACCTTTACCGAATAAAGTATACATTCAAGCATGCAATACTAATACTAATTTGTCTAACTTCACTTATATTAAGTTTTTCCTTTTACGAAAATGGTATTGGATACCTTTACTCATTAAGATTATTTCTTGGTACTTTTCTTCTTCTACCATTTCTAACTTCCCTTACGCATACAAATATAAAAAACATACTAAAAATTATAGCTATTAGTTTTGCATCCATTACTATTTTAGAGAGAATAATAATAACCATAAATCCAGATATAATATTATACCTTCCTAATTACAATTTTTCTGGTGGTATAAGGACATTTAATCTTGAGTATTTGAACAATTTTCTTATGGGGGTTCATTCATTTGGAGCAAATAGAACAGTATCTGGAACCATACTTTTATCCTTAACGATATTTATGATTAATTACAATAAAGGTATTAATAAGACTAATATTTTTATTCTAATTGCAACCCTTCTATGTGGCTCAAGCACTACAGTATTATTACTTTCTATATTGAGTATATACTATTTATTTAAATCTATTTTAGTTTTTCTAAGTAACATTGATAACTACAATTTTTATAAATTTTCATACATTAGATTTATATCATACATAACTATTATTTTTATTTTTAGCCTTTTTATTTATCTAAGTAGATCTGCAGACTTTTCATCTCTTAGAAATCTCACGCTAACATATGTAATATTTGTTTTTGAATTAAAGCAGTATTTAATAAATTACTATCTTGAATATACAACCCTATGGGGATTCATGTTTGGATCTAATGTTATGAATTCTTCAATAGTAGATACATCTTCAAGTGGAGCGTTTACAATCTTTGGTGATTTCTTTCTATTAGAGATGATTGCCAGGTTAGGATTCACATCCTTTCTTATATACTTATATGCGATTATCTATTCTTCAAAAAGCAAGGTATTTATATCAATTTTAATTTTATTTTTAGGTTCGATTCATTACTTTGTAATCTTTTCTGGACCAGGTCAATTAATTTTTGCATTACTATTAACTCTAGCTATAAAGGAAAATAAAAAAAAGATGGAGTTTAGAAAAAAAATTATTAAGCTTAATACATTAAATTAACATATTTCTTTTTATATAAGATAAAAATAAAAAAAACCGACTACTATAAACTTTTTACTTTGTTAAATTGAACTTTTAAAAAGATTTAAAAGCAGATTCCTATTAAAATGAAGCCTCAATTAAAATTAATAAGTAAACAATTTACCCATACTCACCTTAAAAAATTCATCTGGAATTAGATTTATGTCTTTAGTTTGTAAATATCGAATATAAATCTTTATTTTTAGTTAAAGTAATTTTTTCGTTATTGGACTAGAGTTGATTAATAGAAATCTAGAAGCATGCAATACAAGCAAGATAATATAAGCACTTTAGGAGGAATGGCCAAAGTTTATACTGACAATATTTATGATTGCCCTCCTTGGATAGATTTAGAAAATTGGAAAGACTATAGATCTAGATATGAATCAGCGTCTAAGGGTAATCCTGATTTAATTCAATTAGATATTGAACTAGCAGATAATTGTAATTATAGATGTATAGAATGTCCGATATCAGATGATCTTAAAAGAAAAATAAACTATCTCTCAGAGGATCAAGCTTTATCTATTATTTCAGATTTTCGTCTACAAGGTGGAAGAGCTTTGAAACTAAATTATATAAATGAACCTCTTTTATATGCTGAATCTATCTTAAGGATTGCTGAAAAATCAAAAGAGATGGGTATATTAGATATTTACTTTGCTACTAATGCTTCTCTTCTAAATGAGAAAAATGCAAGATCAATAATCCAATCAAATTCTATATCTAGGATCCAAGTTTCACTTGACGCGGCAACAGAAGAAACCTATCAAAAGGTAAGAAAAGGAGGAAAGTTGCAAGTAGTCGAAGAGAATATTAATAGATTTATAAGACTTAGAGAGCATTATCAAACATCATGGCCAAGACTTAGAGTTAATTTCCTTACCTTGCCAGAGAATAAAAGTGAAGCAGATAAATTTGTTGAAAAATGGGAAGGGAAAGTAGATGGCATAGCCATTCAATCTAGTGTCTTAAAGCCAAATACAACTCGTACTGACAAGGAACAATTTACAAAAGAGCGTTCACATTTCTGCCCAAATCCTTTTAGACAGATAGTCTGCAGAGCAGATGGTTCACTATTGCCTTGTTGTTCATTTTGGGGAACTCAGTTAGAACTTGGTAATTTAAATAAAGACACAATTAAAGATTTATGGGAAAGTAAAAAGATGATTGATTTACAAAAAACCTTTCTTTCAAGCAAAGAACCTTTGAAAGATATATGCGTGAATTGTCTTAGATCATGTAATCCAGATGAATCTTAATTATGAAAACTATTATTCTTGCAGGCGGCTTAGGTACACGAATCTCCGAATACACAGAAAGAATACCTAAACCAATGCTCCCAGTTGGAAATAAGCCTCTGATTTGGCACATTATGGAAACATATGCTAATCACGGTCATAAAGATTTTATTGTTGCTCTTGGCTATAAAGCTCAAGTTGTAAAAGAGTATTTCTTAAATTACAGAGCACTAAACAATAACTTTACGATTAATTTATCTAGTGGGAAAATCATCGAGCATTCAACAAATACATTTAATTGGGATGTCACATTAGTTGATACAGGACTACAAACAATGACTGGTGGTCGATTAAAGAAATTAGATAATATGATTGAAGGTAATACTTTTCTTCTTACATATGGTGATGGCGTTTCTAACGTAGATATAAATAAAGTTATTGATTTCCATAACTCACATAGTAAAATGGTAACGATAACAGCAGTAAGACCGATAGCCAGATTTGGAGAGTTAGACATTGCAAACGACTATAAAATTAGAAGTTTTGAAGAAAAACCGCAACTTGCCAGAGGATGGATAAATGGCGGTTACATGGTTATCAATAAAGAATTCCTAAATTTAATCCACTCTGATAATGAAATGCTTGAGCGCGAACCAATATCAAGGGCTGTTGAATTAGACGAAGTATGTGCATATAAACACCGTGGATTTTGGCAATGTGTAGATAACAAAAGAGATTATGAAACTATACAAAAGCTTTATAAAGAAGGTCCTCCATGGCTTTAGTTTAGATATAAAAGATTTCATCAAATAAACCCATAATCTCCTTATCGTGTGAGACAACAATGATTGTATAATCCTTCATTACTTTATCATTCAATAAGTTTGAAATTAATTTTACACTCATATCTCTGTCTAAGCTTGATGTAGGCTCATCCATTATTATCGTTGGTCTATTAGATACTAAAGCTCTGGTTATAGAGATTCTTTGTCTCTCACCTCCGCTATATTGGCGAACTTTTGTAAAAATAGATTTCGAATTAGTAACATTATCTATCGAATTATTATCTAATAGTAAATGATTAATAAAAGTCAGTTTTGCAAAATATTTTACCGTTTCTAGAGATATATCTTTATCGTGAGAAAATATAATATTCTGGACAATATCATCGTCAAAGCCTACAGGGAATTGTGGTATATAAGCAATTTGATTTCTCCATAAATTAAGGAAATTATCATCCTCATATAAAGGCTTAGAATCTATTATGACTTTATATGGTGATCCAAATTTTAAACCAGCTATTGACTTTAAAATTGTTGTTTTTCCTCTTCCTGATTCTCCAGTTAATAAAATCTTTTGACCTTTTTTAATGACAATCTCGGATAATAAATTTTCATCAAATTTATTTTTAGTATTTTTATCTATATTTAAAATAGATAATTTTTCCCAATCTTCATTCTTAGAATTATCGAGTAAGATTTTTTTAGGATTTGGTATTAAAAATAAATCGAGTACTTCATTTGTGACATTCGAGTTTATAGTTATCCCTGACCAATATTGGTAGACTTGCTGAACCAAGGGAAGCATCCTTTGAGCTCCAACTATTAAAAGACTTATTTCTGATATGGTAATTATATTAATTTCAATTAATCTAGAGATTGCTAACAATACAAATATAGCTCCTATAATTATTTCAATAGCAACTTTAGGTAAATAGCTAAGTATACTCGCTATTGAATTTTGAAAACGGAATATTTGATCAAATTTCTTATATTTGCTAACAGCTTTCTCGATACCTTTATAAATAAGTAATTCATCTCTACCAACTAGATATTTACCAGAATAAAACATCATAGAATTCATATTTTCTTTTATACTTTTGCTAACATGTACAAACCTATTCCTTGTGAAATATGCAGTAACAAGGTAAGAAGAAGATGCTAATAATGCAATTATTAATACACCTTTTTTACCTGTTATAAGAATTAAAATAGATATAAAAGATAGATTTACAAAAGATAATAATAATTGTTGGCTATAAAAAGCATACAAGCTTACTAAACTTATTTTATTAGCTAAAAGTCCTAAAATTGAATCTTCTTGTGTATTGTAAGATGAATTTGCATTTAATAAAGAGTATCTAAGTGATTTACTAGCTATATAATTACCTATTTTTGCACTTGAAAACTCATTAAATGAGTATGTCAAACCTCTCACAATTGAACTAAGTATTGCAAAAACACCACCTAGAAGAAGAAATACATAATTACTATTTTGATAATTATAACCAAAAATATTAAAGGCTCTTACTGATTCGTTATTACTCAAAGACGAACTTATGAAAAATATAGAACTTGAATCAAGCAAAACACCCAGGAATCCTAATAGAATTCCAAATAGATACCTTCGTCTTAAAGAGAATGGAGAAGCTCTTATTAATCTAATGAGTGTTTTAATCATGTTTTCTTGAATCCACTCTACTTTCTATTAGAGAATACTATCCTAGATAAAAAAAGACCACATTCTAGTATATGCTTATAGAATAATGATTTTAGAGCTTTTAATAATATGAATATTGTTAATGTAAAATATTCGGATTAAATCTTATGAAGAAATTTTTATAAACCCATTTGATATACTAGTAATTATTAAGTTAAACAAATTATGAATACTTGTATGATCTTGCCAGTATATTACTTAGAAGATCCAAAAATATTAAAGAGATGTATAGATAGTATTGAATCTCAAACTTACACAAATTTTACATTACTTATTGGATTTGATGGTGAAGCAAGTGATGATTTACTGAACATTGCTAAAGGAATAAAAGGAATAAAAAGTAAAATAATAACTCAATCAATTAATAATGGTATCGCATCAATATTAAACCGATTAATCCTTTTCGCTTTTGAATCTGGTTTTGAATTAGCTATTCGAATGGACTCTGATGACCAATCACACCCCACAAGGGTTGAATTACTAGTTAAAGCATTAGAAGAAAACCCAGCAATAGATATTGTAGGTTCATATTTTTATACTTGCTACGCTAATATTAAAAAGCTTAGAAAGTTACCTTTAACTAATAAAGAAATTAAAAGAAAATTCACTTATGGTATATCCATGTGTCATGCCACAGTTGCCTTCAGGCTAAGATTCTTTGAGAAATCGGGTTTGTACTTACCTGGTTTAGGCGACAATATAGAAGATATAAGATTATGGGCATCAGGGTTCAGAAATGATGCTAAATTCATGAACATAGACAAACCTCTTTATTATGTAAATTCAAATGAATCTCAATTTATTAGAAGAACTTCTCCAAAGCTAGCCATTTCTACTCTATTACTTAGATTGAATCATATAATAAATACAAAACAACCATACTACTTAATATGTTTCAGCCTGTCAGAGTTTGCAGCTCGACTTTTAATTTTCTCTTTACTAATTATCTCAATTCCATTATTTAAACTTTTTAACTTTTTTAATATAGTAAAAGTAAGAACATAAATTATGATTAATTTACTAACAAAAAACTTTAATAATAGACAAATAAATCAAAAAAAAATCACAGATAAATATATAATTTAAATAATATGCATACTCTATTATTCCACTCTTTCTCTCAGGAAAGACATGTAGATCCTTTTTATGATATTGATTTTTATCAATATGTAGAGTTATTAACCGAGATTAAAAGAAAAATCAGCTGTAATCATGAAATATCTATAGACGACGGATTTCAATCTTCATATAATGCAATTAAATTTGCTCATAAACTTGGCTTTAAAACCTCATTGTTTATAATTACAGATAATATTTCAAGAAATGGTTTTTTATCAAAAGAAGAGATTAAAGAACTTTCAGACATGGGTTGTTTAATAGGTTCTCACACGAAAACACATACAGATTTAACAACTATTTCACTAGAAAATGTAGAATATGAACTTATGGAATCACAAAATATACTTTCAAATATAACAGGTAAAAAAATTGAATACTTATCAATACCATATGGTAACTATAATCAAAATGTAATTAAAATATCTTTAAGGGTATTTAAATCTATTTCTATCTCTAGGCCTAATTATATTTTCGACAACAGCTATTTAAAGGGTAGATTTCCTATTCATAGAAAAAATATAATGAACAAAAATCAGATAATGCATTTCCTTAATGGAAATACACCCTACTTTCATCTAATACGCTATCAACTCTTAGATTTTATAAAAAGATTAATAGTTCCATCATTCTATAGAAAAATGAAATCAGTTATTACATCTTTTAGAACTATTGATATTAAATAAATTCAATATGAATTTTATTCTTCCACACTTATTATTTTATATATCTAAACCCTAAGAAAAACACAAGTCCTGTTAACAGGTATTTATAATATAGACAATGTATACAATTTAGATGCAATTAAATTTTTGTCTTATTTCATTATTGATATCTTTCTCATTATGCAATTTAATTGTACCTATAACTATTAAAATCGGAAAAAGATTTCAACTAGAGGATCAACCTGGCCCACGAAGACAACATAAATCTGCCTTAGTGAGAATTGGAGGGTTGGCTATAGGATCAAGTTTTATATTAACATTAGGAATATTAGCTTTATTCTCAAGGTTCAACGAATTCGAAAGCTTATTAAAACAGATAAACTTAGAAATTCTTGCACCTTTTATATTAATAACACTTAGTTTTTTCTTGCTAGGCTTTGCTGAAGATATTTTTGTACTTAATCCTTTTTTTCGCTTAGTCTCGCAAGCAGCAATAGCGACAATTGCTTGGGCTGAGGGTTTTCACATACAAAACATTTTAATTACTAGTAATGGGCCATTAATTACTATGCCTTGGGCTTTGAGTTGGCTGATTACTGTACTATGGATAGTTGGAGTAACTAATGCTTTCAACTGGCTTGATGGATTAGATGGACTAGCTATTGGAATAGCTGCAATAACTACAATAGTATTATCTATATATTGCATTATTAATCAACAACATTTAACTCTATTGATATGTATTATTCAATTTGGAGCATACCTAGGATTTCTTATACATAATTTCTTTCCAGCAAAGATTCTCATGGGCGACAGTGGTTCTTATTATATAGGATCTTCAATATCACTATTGACTTTACTATCAATAAATCAATCATCTAATGGTTTCTCATTAGGTGATATTTTGATCTACTTGCCTTTATTAATTTTATTTTTACCTCTTTGCGATATGGTAATTGTCATAACAAAAAGAATAATTAAAGGTCATTCACCTTTCTTTCCAGATAGAACTCATATTCATCACAGAATTTTATTAAACGGTGTAAGTCATAAAAATAGTGTTTTATCAATATATTTTTTAAACTTAATACCATTAATACTTTCACTTTTAATTTATTTAAATGATTTAATTAAATTAATATTTATAATACCAATTCTATTGTTATTTTTAAAATTATTCTTACTAAAGACTCATAAGAATATTTAAAAGTGTTTTTTCAATATTCTTACTATTTAAGATATTAATATTGTTCCTAAAACAGTCTTTCCTTGCAAGCTAAGTTGCTCTTTATAATTTAAAATCTCATTTAATTTAGTAACACCAATTTGGGTGATTAATATTTGTTCATCACAATCCTTTGTATCTATTAGGTTACTAGATTCAATAATACTAAAAGATTTAGAAAAAATTTCTTTAATTTGTTTTATGTAAGAAGAATCAATTTCTCCTATTGAAATAAGACCTATTGTTTTAATTGCTTCTACTTGTAGTTTCCCACTTGATAGTAAAGTTAGTAAATCATTCCACTTCTCAATCTCAGATAAAGGTAATTTTATTAATTGCGGGATATCTATAAATTTTTGCATTTCATCTTCATAATATACAATATCTTTTTTCTTATCTCTTAGTAGGGCAATAGCCAAGGATGTAAAAAAGCCTCCTATCATTCCTACAAACATAATTTTCTTTTTACCAACTGAAACTGGCTTATTCATTATGGTGGGGTTAGTAATTAGTTCCCAAGGTTTATCTGTTCTTGCTTTTTCTAAAGATAAAATATTTTTCTGAACCTCTAATTTTGATAAGCTATTTTCATCCTGAACAGCTTTACGAAGCAACTCTGAATATTTTATTAATACACCTTTTGGCCTTTCAGCTGCACGCATTCTAGTAAAGGATTTAGTTCTTTTAGCTTTTAAATCACCGGAAATATAATTTTTTAAAAGATTTATTTTTGCATTTTTTCTAAAGAATAGTGACTCTAAATAAGGATCATTTTTCTTAAAGACTGTTTGTTTTAATGATATTTCTTTGTCTAATTCCTCTATATCTAATTGTAGTTTTCGTAATGCCACTGACTCGGAATTATATAGCATCATTTCTGCATAACTCATTGATTTAAGTTGATTAAGTCGTTCATCATATTTCCTAACTTCATTTGATGCATCTACTCTTATTTGCTCAACATTGACAATCTTTAAAAGCGGAATTTCTTCGCTTTTTGTCGCAATAATTGATAAATCCTGCTCAATAGCGTAAGATTGCATTTCTCTAAGAGACTTATTGCTTATTTCCCTAGCTTTGCTGATTTGATTATCAAGATAACTTAAACCATCCTCTAATTCAAAAGCTCTATCTTTATTTGAATAAGTTTTAAATGCCTCAGATATCTTATCAAGTACTGGCAGAATCAAAGTTTTACTTTCATCACGATAAGAAATATTAAGGACACTAGTTCTTTTAGTTAAATTGATCTTTAAATTGTTCCTAAACCAACTTTCATAACGCATAGTTGCAAATTTATTTGGACCATTTTCAATGATCTTATTTCTTTTAACGTAATCAAATATAGGCATTAAAATGGAAGGGCTTTTAAGAATCTCAACTTCGGTCTTTAAATCATCTTCGCCTGAAAAGGATCCATCAATAAATGGTGATATAGCAGCAACTCCCTGAATAGCATTAAATATATCTGAAGAAATACTCTTATTTTTTGCAAGTACAATCTGAAAGCGCCCTTCCCAAACAGGCCTTTTTAGAAAAGCATAACCTGTACTCAAAAAAAGACTTGCGAAAGTAATGCTTAGAATTAATTTTCTATTTCTAGATACTGTTTTTATGATCTTTGATAAATCAACCTCATGACTTTCATTCCTTAATCCTTCGCTTAGATTATTAGATTTGACATTATCGGATCTTTTCATGATTTAAGAATATTTATAAGTGGACTCGTAATTAGTAATCAAATTATATTTTACTATGGCTTCATAAATCAAATAATGCCTGATTAAAATCATTAATATTAGTGAACAAAAATATAGCTAAAAAGTCAGATTTATTTAAAAGAGAGATTAAATTTTTCTTTTAATAATGTTTTTTACTTGTAAAATTTTATTTTTTAAGAAATTGATGCTAAACATGAAGAATCAAAGATAACAATATTTTTCAATAATAAGATTATTAAAAATGGAGTATTGAATACTATAATGATTAATTAAATAATAAAAAATTTGAGAATGAAAAGACAACTTAAAGTTGGAGTGATTGGTCTTGGAATTGGGGAGCAACATATTATTGGTTACAATAATAATCCAAAATGTAAAGTAAAAACTATCTGTGATTTTAATATAGAAAAACTAAAAGAAATTTCAGAAAAATATCCAGCTTGCGAAACAACCCTCGACCCAAATGATATTTTGTTAGACAAAGAAATTAGTGTCGTCTCAATTGCTTCTTTCGATAATCACCATGCTTCTCAAGTTGTTAAAGCTTTAGAAAATAAAAAACATGTTTTTGTTGAAAAGCCATTGTGCCTATTAAGAAGTGAGTATTCAGATATAGAAAAATGCTTATTAGCCAACGAAGATTTATATCTTTCCTCAAACTTGATCTTAAGAAAAACTCCTCGTTTTATAGAACTCAAAAAGAGAATTGATTCTGGTCAAATGGGAATACCCTATTTATATGAAGCAAATTATGATTATGGTAGAATTGAAAAGATTCTTGATGGATGGAGAGGACACATTGATTTTTATTCGGTAATGCATGGAGGTGGGATACATTTAATAGATTTGATGCTTTGGTTGTCAAATAGTAAAATCATTAGTGTAAAAGCATTGAGCACTAAAATATCAACAGCCTCATCAAATTTTAGGTACCCAGATTGTATATCTGCTTCTTTAGAATTCGAAAACAAAGCTATAGGACATGTAACAGCTAATTTCTCCTCAATAACAGAACATGGACATAGATTAGTTGTTAATGGCGTTAAAGGTACATTTAACCACGGTCCACTTGGAGCTGCTTATTTTTGGGGTACCGATAAGAATCCAAAAACAGAACTTATAAATGATACATATCCTGGCACAAGAAAAAGTGATTTAATTGACAACTTTATAGATAGTATTTTAGTTGGCGAAAAGCCTGCTATTAGTTCTAAAGAAGTAATGGCCGCAATGAATGTATCATTAGCCATTGAAGAATCCCTAAAAACAGGAAAGAATGTCTCAATAAGATATTTTCATATGTAATTTAAATTTTTACCTATTAGATTGAAACATACATATATGATTAAGATCCATGGAAATTAAATTTAATAACCCTCCTAGAGAGTTTGGAGTTGGTGTAGAAGGGAAAATAACCATTAAAGACATGGGAGAAATTCAATTATCTCATAATGAAATGGTCACCTTTATTACTGATCAAGGGTCTAGGTATGACTTTGCCCAGAAGGATTGGGGTTTTTATGCTACACCTTCTATCAATGGCAGGTTAAAGACAGAAGGTTTTAAGACAGCGCTAGTTCAAAATAATTTTGGAAGAATTTACGTTATGGTTGTAGAAGAGAAAAAAATCCAATATTTCGAAGACTATTGTGAAAAAGAGAATCAAAAAGTATTAACTTGGCTTGATGAATGTAGTTCTCTAAATATTAATTTCTAAATTAACTTTCTATAAAAACTCTTTGAAAGAGTAGCAAAACAATAAATTGTATATTTACCACTTGGTTCAAGTATTCTTCTTGCAGATTGAATTCTTAATCCGCTGATATCAATAGCCTGTGACAAAGATGCCAAAGTAAATCCATGATGATGCTCAATAAAAAACTCTTCTCGTGTTTTTGGGTTTCCAAATGTTGAAGCGTTTTCCGTATCTGGAACTTCAATATAAACTATACCTGCATCTTTAATTAGCTTTGCGACATCCGTTAAAAGTTTTATTGGATCAACAACATGTTCTAATACTTTATTTAGACTAATAAGATCAAATTCATTTTTTTTAACTTCAGAAATATCTTTCATGATTTTTTCAATACCTACTTCTTCTTTTAAATAAGATAACGTCCTATCGTCTTGCTCTAAACCACTAACATCCCAACCTCGTACTTGCATAGCATAAGGAAAAACACCCAGACCACAGCCAATATCAAGAAGCTTTCCTTTAAATTCTCTTCCTTTGGTTATAGAAAAAAAATTATTAACTCTTTCAACTCTATTAAAATTATCACTTTGCTCTTCTTTTAATGACATTATTTTATGGAATCTTCTCTTCATTCCCTCAACACCACCATAAGTTGATGTCACATAATCTTCTTTATATAAATCCGTTAAATCTAATTCATGAAAACTAAACCAATGACCACAATGTTCACATTGCAAGTATTTACGTTCATACTTTTGTGCACATAAATTAAACTCAACTTCACCTTTTGGCTTATTATCAAAGTGAATAACCTCTCGCAGTTTATGCTTGCATTGAGTATTAAGAATAGCTTGTAATTTCATTTTCCTAACTCCATTTCCATTCATCTATTATAAATTGAGGTATCCACCATGTTCCATCCATTTTTTTCTTCCATATACTTTTATTTCTAAAATCTTCTGCCAAAATATATAAAGTTTCTTCTGAAATAGAGGCGAATTTACAAAAAGATTTAATATCACTTCTGGGAGTTTGATCTCCTATTTCAATTATCTTTTTTA
>MDTG01241475.1_pt1 | contig 14735 bp, 27 predicted proteins | sample 811421 | NCBI WGS metagenome assembly MDTG01 (sample SAMN05326645, study PRJNA326480) | marine metagenome | isolation source: seawater | place: Pacific Ocean: South East | collected 2011
AACCTTGATATATTCTTTATTAAATTCAAAATTGACTTTTTTATCTTTTATTTTACTTACTAAAGTCATAAAAAACCTTTATTTTTATAAGGCACTATTAATGCATAATTTTTATAATACAATTCTTTAATGAGTATAGAGATAAAAAAATCAATAAAACCAGTAAAATATGACCTGGCGATAAATTATCTAGAATATAGAGTTAAAGAAATAATTAGTAAAAAGTCAGAAAAAGAACTTATTTGGTTTTTAGAACATCCATCAATTTTTACTGGAGGTTCTAGTTTTAAGGAATATGATATTTTAGATAACTCAATTAAAATAACAAAAACATCAAGGGGTGGAAAAATTACATGGCATGGTCCAGGACAATTAGTTTGTTATTTTGTAATTGATTTAAATAAAAGAAAAAGAGATTTAAGAAAGTTTATAAATATAATTGAAAATTCGATTATTAAAACCTTAAATGACTATAAAATTTTAAGTTCAAGTGATAGAAAAAATATTGGAATTTGGTATAAAAAAGAAAATCAAATCTTTAAGGTTGCTGCGATTGGAATTAAAGTAAAGCGCTGGGTAGCCTATCATGGATTTTCATTGAATATTAATAATGATTTAAAGTCATATAAAAAAATTATTCCATGTGGCATTCGTGACAAGGCAGTGACAAACTTGATAAATATTAAAAAACAAAATTATAATAAAATAATTAATAAATTAGAAAAAAATTTAGTTAATTGTTTAAAAATTTAAGTCTTTTAATCTTAATAAGTTTCTTAAAATAATGAGGTAATGATGCTTTGTATGTATATTTATTATTGTTTATAATAAATTTGATTTTATATGAATGTAACATTAATTCTTTATTTTTTGTTTTTAAATTTTTCTCATATGTATATTTATCATCACCATATATAGGATGGCCTATCATAGATAACTGTTTTCTTAACTGATGTTTTCTTCCAGTTATTGGATTCATTTCAATTAATGTACAATTTGAATTTTTATCTAAAACTTTATAAATAGTTTTAGATTTATCAATTATTTTTTTTTTTCCTTCATATCTAATCAAATCTTGATCGAAAGTTCCTTTATTATTATCTATTTCACCATAACATACTGCTATATAGGTTTTATGAATTTTTCTTAATCTAAATAAAGATGTAAATAACTTTGCTGCACCTCTATTTTTAGCAATTATAAATACACCCGATGTGTCTTTGTCCAATCTATGAACTGAATAAGGTTTACAATTTTTAAATATTTTGCTTTTTGAAAATATATCAATTAGATTTTTTTTTGATTTAGTTCCACCTTGAACAGGTATACCTGATTCTTTATTAACAACTATAAAATCATCATTATCATCTATTATTAAATCCTCATTTTCCTTAATTATTTCAGTAGATGGTTTAAATTTAATTTTTTTTTGTATATTTGGTTTTTCGAATTGTACATTATAAACATTAATTATATCATTTACATTTAATTTAGTTGAGCTTTTGATTTTTTTTTGATTAAGCTTAATTTTACCTTTGCGAAGATTTTTTTCAATCAGACCTTGGGGAACTTGACCAAGTTTGTTTCTAATCCATTTATCAATTCTAGTTCCTTTGTAAGAAGAGTCTACAATGTAAGACTTGTTCATTAATTGATTTTTGCTAAGCCGGTGTCGATTTCTTTTCTTCTAGATTTTTTTTAACTTCTTTTTTCTTTTTATCTATTTTTTTTGCTTCAACATCTCTATCAACAAATTCTATTACAGCTAAAGGAGCTTTATCACCATACCTAAAACCTGCTTTAATTATTCTAGTATAACCACCATTTCTTTTTTCATATCTTTTTGCAAGTTTTTTTTTTACTTTTTCAGCTGATTTTGCATCTTGAAGTTTGGTTATTAAAGTTTTCGAGTTTTGCAAGGTATTTTTTTTTCCCAAAGTAATTATTTTATCTGCTTGAGGTTTTAAAACTTTTGCTTTTGGTAATGTTGTAGTTATTTGCTCATATTTAATTAATGAATTAAGCATATTTTTTATTAATGCTTTTCTATGTTCTGATGTTCTATTTAATTTTTTATATCCTATTCTATGTCTCATTAAATCGACTCTTCTAATTTTTTGGACAATTCAGCTATATTGTCAGGTGGCCAATTTGGTATTTCCATACCTAAATATAAAGACATTCCATTCAAAACTTCTTTTATCTCGTTTAAAGACTTTCTACCAAAATTTGGTGTCCTTAACATCTCACCTTCTGATTTTTGTACTAGGTCACCGATGTAAATAATGTTATCATTTTTCAAACAATTCATTGATCTAACTGAAAGCTCTAGCTCATCAACTTTACGTAAAAGATTCCTATTAAATTCTGGTTCTGTTGGTTTTTCTCTAACAATTACTTCTTGAGGCTCATCAAAGTTCACAAACATATTTAATTGATCTTGAAAAATTCTTGCAGAATATGCTACTGCGTCTTCTGCTGATATAGATCCATTTGTTTCTATTTCCATTATCAACTTGTCATAATCTAAAGCTTTTCCTTCTCTTGCTGTGCTAACTGAATAAGAAACTTTTTTTACTGGACTAAATAAAGAGTCTATAGGAATTAATCCTAAAGGTGGTTCCTCTGGTTTATTCATGTCAGCAGAAACATAACCTTTTCCACTTCCAACTGTCATTTCCATATGAAAATTAGTTTTTTCATCTAAATTACAAATTACTAAATCTGGATTTAATATTTCTACATCAGCAACTTCAGTTATATTTGAAGCTTTTATTTCCCCAGGTCCTTTAGCATCTAAAATTAATTTTTTAAATCCTTCTGATGAACATTTTAATGCTAGAGATTTTACATTTAAAACTATATCAGTAACATCTTCTCTAACTCCTTTAATTGAAGTAAATTCATGAAGAACTCCATCAATTTGAATAGCTGTAACTGCGGTTCCTCTTATTGAAGATAACAATACTCTCCTTAAAGCATTGCCTAAAGTTAATCCATATCCTTTCTCTAAGGGTTCAGCAATTATTTTTGCATAAGATTTATCATCACTTAAATTTACATCAAGTTTTGCAGGTTTGATAAGTGATTTCCAATTTTTAATATTTACGTCTACTGTTTCCATTTACACTCTCCTTTTTTTTGGTGGTCTAGTACCATTATGGGGCATTGGTGTTGTATCTTTAATTGAAATAATTTTAAAACCTCTGGCTTGTAATGCTCTTAACGCAGTTTCTCTTCCTGATCCGGGTCCTTTAATTTCAACTGTTAAAGTTTTCATACCAACTTCCAAAGCTTTAGCTGCAGCTGAATCTGCTGCGACTTGCGCAGCATATGGAGTTGATTTTCTTGAACCTTTAAACCCTTTTTGACCAGCTGATGCCCAAGAAATAACATTTCCATTTGTATCTGCAATTGAAACTATAGTATTATTAAATGTTGATTGAACATATGCAATTCCATTTAAAATAGTTTTTTTAGTTTTTTTTTTTTTTTGAATATGTACTTTTTTTAATAGTTTTAGCTTTTTCTTGTGATTGATCTTTTATATCTTTATTTTCTTTGCTCATTATTATTTTTTAAGTGGTGTTAATTTTTTTCCTGCAATTGCAATGGCTTTACCTTTTCTCGTTCTTGCGTTGCATCTTGTTCTTTGTCCTCTAACAGGTAATTTTTTTCTGTGTCTTGATCCTCTATAGGTAGCTAAATCAATTAATCTTTTAATACTTAATGAATTTTCTCTTCTAAGATCACCTTCAACAGTAAAATTTTTATCAATATATTCTCTAATTTTTAATATCTGATCGTCTGATAATTGATTCACTCTAGTTTTTTTTGAAATTTCTAATGCACTACAAATTTGTTTAGAAAATTTATCTCCTATTCCGTAAATATAGGTTAAACCTATTTCAACAAGTTTATTTTGCGGAATGTTTACACCTGCTATACGAGCCATATATATGTGATAAAATTTAGCCTTTTATATAAGAAGTTCTTTTAAAGTCAATGTGTTAAACATTAACAATTTCGTCTATTTTGCTCATAATTTGATCGATTTTAAGACTTCCATCTATTTCGTTAAAATTAGGATTTAAAGAATAGTAATCTAAAACAGGTTTGGTTTGTAGTACATAAGTATCGTATCTTTTTAATATAGTATCTTTATTGTCATCGGGTCTTTTTTTTAAATATTTTTTGTCACATTTATGAGTAGTAAATTCCTCATTATCAGTAAACTCATTTAATGTTGTATTACATTTTTCACATATGTATCTACCTGAAATTCTTTTTGAAATTTCATCTTTAGATAAATTTAAATAAATTATTGAACCAACAGTTTGTTTATCACCTTTAAGAAGAACTTCTAAGTTTTTAGCTTGAGATAAATTTCTAGGATATCCATCAAAAATAATTTTATTTCTTTTAGATTTATCAGTTATTACATTATTTAATAAAGTATTTACAATTTGGTCATTAACAAATTCACCTTTATCAATTTTTTTTGAAATCTCTTCTCCTAATTTAGTTTGTTTTTTTATTTCATCTCTTAACAAATCACCTGTTGATAATTGAAAATAATTATATTTTTTAACTATATATTTAGCCTGAGTACCTTTTCCTGATGCTGGAGGTCCAATCAGAATTAAATTCACAATTTATCTTCCAAATTTTGTTTTTTTTATTAATTGTTCGTATTGAGAGCTCATTAATCTGGTTTGAATTTGAGTTACAGTATCAATAGCTACAACTACTACAATTAATATAGAAGTTCCTCCTAAATAAAAAGGAATTGGGTAATTTGCTATTAAAAACTCAGGCATTAGGCAAACAAGAGTTAAATAAATTGCACCTATTGTTGTTAACTTTGTTAAAATATTATCTATATAAATAGCTGTGCTTTCTCCTGGTCTTATACCTGGTATAAATCCTCCATATTTTCTTAAATTTTCAGCTGTCTCAACTGGATTAAAAACAATAGATGTATAAAAAAAAGTAAAAAATATTATTCCTGATGCGTATAACAACATATATAGGGGTTGCCCTTGAGAAAAATAAGAAGAAAAGTTTAAAAAAGTTTCATTTTGCGAAACATTAAAATTTGAAAAAGTAACAGGTAATAATAATAGAGCAGATGCAAATATAGCAGGTATAACACCAGCTGAATTTATTTTTAATGGTAGATGAGATGAATCTCCGCCATAAATTTTATTACCCATTTGTCTTTTTGGATAATTAATTAAAATTTTTCTTAATGCTCTTTCCATAAAAACTATAAACATTATTGTTAAAACTAGTAGTACAAATATAGCTATTATCATAAACGTTGAAATAGCCCCTGTTCTACCTAACTCAAAAGTCGTTACTAATGCTCTTGGAATTTCTGCAACAATACCAGAAAAAATAATTAAAGAGATACCGTTTCCAATTCCTCTTTGAGTAATTTGTTCTCCGAGCCACATTAAAAATACAGTTCCGGCAACTATAGTTGTTACTGTTGTTACCTTAAAAAACAATCCAGGGTTAATAACCAAGTTTACTGAAGATTCTAATCCAACAGATAAACCATATCCTTGAATTGCTGCTAAAAAAACTGTACCATATCTTGTAATTTGAGTAATTTTCTGTCGACCGATTTCGCCTTGGTTTTTTAAATTTTTAAAATAATCACTAACTCCTGTTAATAATTGAACTATTATTGAAGATGAAATATATGGCATTATTCCTAAAGCAAATATTGCCATTCTACTTACAGCTCCACCAGCAAATACATTAAACATTCCAAGTAATCCTTTTTGATTACTTTGCATCATTATTTGTAATTGCTCAGGATCTATACCAGGCAATGGAACAAACGTACCAAATCTATAAATAGCTAATATAAATATTGTGAAAATTATACGGGTTCTTAAATCATTTGATTGAGAAGACTCACTCATAAATCTCTAAACCTTCTTTAAATTTATTGAACCACCTGCTTTAGTTATTTTTTCTTGAGCTGATTTTGATGCAAAATCTGCATAAAGTTCAATTTTATTTTTAACTTCTCCTGAACCCAAGATTTTAATTTTATTATAACTTTTATTAACGATATTAATTTTTTTTAAAAGATTTAAATCTATTTTTTCCGAATTTATCTTTTTATTATCTATAAGTTTTTGAATTTTATCTAAGTTAATAATTGCTATAATATTTTTTTTTAAAGGATTAAAACCTCTTTTGGGTAATCTTCTAAATAAGGGCATTTGTCCACCTTCAAAACTTTTAATAGCTACTCCAGATCTAGATTTTTGGCCTTTTACTCCTCTACCAGAAGTTTTGCCTTTACCAGAACCAATGCCTCTGCCAATTCTTTTTTTTTTAATTTTAACCAATAGTGTTGAATTTAGTTTAGTCATTATCCTCTTTTTTCTACAATTTCAGATATTTTTTTATTTCTTAATATTGAAATTTCTTTTGGTGAATTTTGTTTTTTTAAAGCCTTCATACAAGCTCTAATAACGTTATGGGGATTGGCGGTTCCTAATGATTTTGCTACAATGTCTTTAATACCTAAGACTTCACATACTGCTCTTACTGGTCCGCCTGCTATTATTCCTGTACCCTTTGGAGCAGCTCTTAATTTTATCTTTCCAGCACCATCTTTTCCATAAATATCATGATGTATAGTTCTTCCTTCTCTAAGTGGAATTTTTATTAAATTTCTTCTAGCTAATTCATTTGCTTTTTTTATTGCATCAGGAACTTGCTTCGCTTTAGCGTGAGCAACTCCTATTTTACCATTTTGATTACCAACCACAACTAAAGCAGAAAAACCAAAACGTCTTCCCCCTTTAACCACTTTGGTGATTCTATTAATATGTACAAGTTTTTCTATATATTCGTTATTTTTATCCATAAATTAAAATTCCATTCCATTTTTTCTAAGAGTTTCGGCAAAAATTTTAACTCTTCCATGATATTTGTATATTCCTCTATCAAAAAATACTTTCGTTATTTTTTTTTCTTGCGCTTTTTTTGCTAAAATTTCTGCTACTATTTGAGATAGTTCTGTCTTATTTTTTTTATTCATTTCTTTAACTTTTTTTTCATTAGATGAAGCAGATAGTAATGTTTTATTAATTTTATCATCTATTATTTGTGCACTTATATTTTTTGAAGATCTATAGACACTCAATCTAAATCTTTCTTGGGATGAAACTTTTTTTAATTTATTTCTAATTCTATATCTTTTTCTTATTGTAGTAGTTAATTTCATTATTTCTTTTTTCCTTCTTTCCTTAGTACATATTGACCTTGCTCTTTAATTCCTTTGCCTTTGTAAGGTTCTGTAGGACGTAGTGATTTAATTTTAGATGCAACCATTCCAACTTCTTGCTTATCTGGTCCACTAATTTTAATTATAGTTTGTTTTTCAACTAAGATTTTTATACCCTCCGGTATGTCAAAATTTATGTCATGGCTAAATCCCAATTGTAGATTTAACTGTTTGCCCTTTAATGCGGCTCTAAATCCAACTCCAGTCATTTCTAAAGTCTTGTTGTAACCCTCGCTGGCACCAATAATAGCATTATTAACTAAACTTCTGTTCATTCCCCAAAGTCTTTTTGTTTCATCTGTTAATTTTTTAGGCTTTATTGATATTTCTTTACCTTCGTTGAGGTTAAGTTCAAACATTTCTAAATCTAAATTTAATGCTTTTTTACCTAAAGGACCTTCTATATTTAAAATATTTCCATTAAGAATAACTTTAACTTTTTCTGGAATTGAAATATTTATTTTACCAATTTTAGACATTAGAATACCTTACAAATTATTTCACCGCCAACTTTTTGTTTTCTTGCATCAATATCTGACATAACGCCTTTTGGTGTTGATATTATTGCTATACCTAAACCATTATTAATTTTAGGTAAGCTTTCTGCGCTTGAAAATATTCTTCTTCCTGGTTTCGAAACCCTTTGAATCGAGCTAATTACTGGATTGCCGGAGTTATATTTAAGAATTATTTCAAGACTTGTTTTTTTAGAATCGTTAGAAACTTTGTAATCAATAATATAACCCTCTGATTTAAGAACATCTGCAATTTTTGATTTAAACTTTGAAGAAGGTAATTCAACTTTTTTATAATTTCTCATCTGAGCATTTTTAATTCTTGCTATCATATCTCCTATTGGATCACTTAAACTCATAATTTCCTTTCTACCAACTCGATTTAATCATTCCTGGAATCTTTCCTTCAAGACCCAGTTTTCTTAGTGCTATTCTCGATATTTTTAATTTTCTATAAACACCATGTGGTCTACCTGTAATCTGGCATCTGTTTCTCACTCTTGTTTTTGATGAATTACGAGGTAAATTTGATAATTTTTGTTGCGCTTTAAATCTTTCTTCTAAAGGTAATTTTTTATCCATAATTATTTTTTTTAATTTTTTTCTCCTTTGATAAAATCTGTCAGAAAGTTTAATTCTTCTATTATTTTTATTAATTGAACTTAATTTAGCCATGCCTAGTTACTCCTATCTTTTTCAATAAAAGGAAAGCTTAATTTTTTTAATAATTCAAAACTATCTTCTTTTTTTTTTGATTTAATTATAATTGATATGTCTAATCCTCTTATTTTTTCAACTTTATCGAAGTTTACTTCTGGAAAAATTATATGTTCTTTAATACCAAAAGTATAGTTTCCAAATTTATCAAATGCTTCTGTTGATAAACCTCTAAAATCTTTTATTCTTGGTAAAGCAATATTTACTAACCTATCTACAAATTCATACATTTTATTTTTTCTTAGAGTAACTTTTAAACCCGCGTTTGTATTTTTTCTTGTTTTAAAATTTGAAATAGATTTTTTAAATTTCGTGATTACAGGTTTTTGACCTGTTATTTTTGCTAAATCTTCTTCACACGATTTTATAATTTTTGAATCATTTCCGTCAACTCCTAAACCCATATTTAATACAACTTTTTCAAGTTTAGGAACCATATATAAATTTTTATATCCAAATTTTTCCTTTAGATTACCCTGTATTTCTTTAACAAATAATTCTTTTAATCTTGGTACCATAATTATTTTTTAGCCTCTGTTTTTTTTATTTTTTGCTCGACTATAGACAAATTTGATAGGTTAATGAAATTCTCTTTATCAATAATTCCACCTTTTTTTTCTTTTGTTGTTTTAACATGTTTTTTAATCATATTAATTCCCTTTACTTTTGCTCTGTTATTTGATCTATCAATTTCAATAATTTCTCCATCTTTATTTTTATCTTTTCCAGTAAGTATTTTAACTTTTGTACCTTTTTTAATCATTTTATAAAACCTCCGGAGCGAGTGATATTATTTTCATTTGTCCTCTACTTCTTAGTTCCCTTGTAACCGGACCAAATATTCTTGTTCCTATTGGTTCACCTTTGTCATCTGTTAATACTGCAGCGTTATTATCAAATTTAACCTTCGATCCATCGTTTCTATGTATTCCCTTTTTTACTCTTACCACTACAGCTTTATGCACTGAACCTTTTTTAACTTTACCTTTTGGTATTGCCTCTTTTACAGCTACTACTATAGTATCCCCAATACTTGCATATCTTCTTTTTGAACCACCTAATACTTTTATACATTCTATTTTTTTTGCTCCCGTATTATCTGCTACTAATAGTTCTGTTTGTACCTGAATCATTTTACTTTCCTACTACCTCATATTTTTTTGTTTTAGAATATGGTCGACATTCAATAATAGATACTTTATCACCATTCTTATATTTATTACCTTCATCATGGACACTATATTTTTTCTTAGATTTTATAACTTTTTTTAATAACGGATGTTGATATTTTCTTTCAACTACTACTGTGATTGTTTTATTAGGTTTATCACTTACAACTATTCCTTTTAATACTTTTTTAGGCATTTGTTTTTTCTCCTAACATCGTCTTAAGTCTAGCTATAATTCTTTTAGTTTCAGATATTTTGGCAGGACTTTTTAACTGACTATTGATTCTTTGAAACCTAAAATTAAATAAGTCTTTTTTTAATTTATCAATTTCAGTATTAATTTGGCTTTTTGTTAATTTTTTTATTTCTTTTTTTTTCATTTTAAATTCTCTTAATAAATTTACATTTTATTGGTAGTTTTGCCGAAGCTTTATAAAGGGCTTCTCTAGCAATTTCTTCAGATACTCCATCGACTTCAAATAGTATCCTTCCTGGTTTAACTCTGCATGCCCAAAATTCTGGTGAGCCTTTTCCTTTACCCATTCTGACTTCTGTTGGTTTTTTTGAAACAGGAATATTTGGAAACATTCTAGTCCAAACTCTACCTTGTCTTTTCATATGTCTTGTTAAAGCAACTCTTGCAGCTTCAATTTGTTTACCTATTACTCTATCAGGTTGTATTGCTTTTAATCCATAAGCACCGTAATTCATTAAATTACATCTAGAAGCATTACCATGAATTCTTCCTTTATGTGCTTTTCTATATTTTGTTCTAGTTGGTTGTAACATAATTATTTTTTATTTGTCTCCTGACTAAATTCTTTAGAAAATATTTCTCCTTTGTATATCCATACTTTAACTCCAATAATTCCATAAGTAGTTAAAGCTTCTGCTTCTGCATAATCTATATCTGCTCTTAATGTATGTGATGGTATACTACCGTCTCTTAACCATTCAGTTCTGGCAATTTCATTTCCTCCCAGTCTTCCGCTTACTGATACTTTAATTCCTTTAGCTCCCAATCTAAGTGCTGACTGCATAGCTCTTTTCATAGCTCTCCTATAAGAAACTCTTTTAACTAACTGTTGAGCAATATTTTCTGCTACAAGATAACTATTTATTTCTGGCTTTTTAACTTCTTTTATATTTAAAACTACTTCTGTTGCGACTAAATTTGATAATTTTCCTTTAATTTTTTCAATGTCACTACCTTTTTTCCCGATAACAAAACCTGGCCTTGATGTATAAATAGTAACAAAACACTTTTTTGAAGTTCTTTCTATCATTACTTTCGAAACACCTGAGTTTATTACATTTTTTTTTATATATTCTCTTATTTTAAAGTCTTCGATTAAATATTTTCCAAATTCTTTCTTTTTAGCGTACCAAACAGAGTCCCAACCTCTGTTGACGCCCAATCTTAAACCTACTGGATTAACTTTTTGTCCCATGTTTCTCTACTTTCTCTCTTTTTTTTTCTGATAATATTATTGTTAAATTTGAGTATGGTTTTAAAATTGGGGAAGCTCTACCCTTTGCTCTAGCTCTAAATCTTTTCATTACAATTTGTTTTCCGCAATAAGCTTCTTTAACAATTAAATTATCAATATCGTATTGAAAATTATTTTCAGCATTTGCTACAGCTGACGATATAGTTTTTTTAATATCATTTGAAATTCTTTTATCTGAAAATGTTAAGTCACGTATTGCAATATCTACTTTCTTTCCAACAATAGATTTTAAAATTGGTTTTAATTTTCTTGTACTTGATCTTATGTTTTTATTTATAGATTTCACTACTTTTTTATTTTCGTTATTTTTAGATTTTGATTTGCTCATTATTTTTTCTCTTCTTTAGTTGCACTTTCATCCTTAGCAGCCTTTTTATCTGCTGGAGTATGTCCAGCAAATTGTCTTGTTGGAGCAAATTCTCCAAATTTATGACCCACCATATCTTCAGAAACCGTTATAGGTATAAATTTTTTACCATTGTAGATCAAAAAACTAATACCAACAAAATCAGGAATAATAGTCGATTTTCTTGACCATGTTTTAATTGGTTTTTTATTAGGATTTGTTTTATGTTTGTCTACTTTCTTTATCAAACTTTCTTCGACAAACGGTCCTTTCCAAACTGATCTAGACATAACTTAATCTCTTTTCTTCTTTCTTCTTCTTACTATAAATTTATCTGTTCTCTTATTATCCCTCGTTTTTAATCCTTTGGCAGATTGACCTTTTGGTGAAACCGGATGTCTACCTCCAGCAGATTTACCTTCTCCTCCACCATGTGGATGGTCAACTGGATTCATTACAACACCTCTAGTATGAGGTCTTCTTCCTAACCATCTAGATCTACCAGCTTTACCAATACTAATATTTTTTTGGTCTGGATTTGATAATACTCCAATAGTAGCCATTGATCTTGAGTCTATTTTTCTTACTTCTCCAGAAGTCATCTTTATTAGTGAGTAATTTCCATCAATTCCAGAAATTGTTACTGATGTACCTGCTGATCTAGCTACTTTACCACCTGCACCTGGCTGAAGTTCTACGTTGTGTATATTAATACCTACAGGTATATCTTTTAACGGTAAACAATTTCCAACTTTTATTTCTGAATTAGATCCATTTTTTATTTTATCCCCGATTTTAATGTTTTGAGGTGCCAAATAATAAAATTTTTTTCCATCTTCAAATTTTACAAGCATTATGTAGCACGATCTATTTGGATCATATTCAATTCTTTCAACAGTAGCTGCCATATCAAATTTTCTTCTATGGAAATCAATTTGTCGATATCTTTGTTTATGTCCACCACCGTGATTTCTTGATGTAATTCTACCTAGATTATTTCTTCCTCTGGATGCGTTTTTAATTAGTGTTAATGGTTTATATGGTTTGCCTTTCCATAATTCAGATCTATCAACAAGAATAGTGCTTCTTCTAGATTTAGTGTATGGTTTGTAAGTTTTTAAAGTCATTATTATATTCCAGTTGTTAAATCAATATTTTGGCCTTTTTTTAAAGTTACTATTGCTTTTTTATATCCAGTTACTTTAATCTTTCTTCCTCTAGTAATTTTTTCTCTAGTCTGTTTATTTATAATATTAATTTTAGTAACATTAACCTTAAATATTTTTTCTATATTTTTCTTTAAATTTTTTTTATTTGCATTTTGATGTACTTTAAAAACAATTTTATTTTGAGCAGATAAATTTGTAGATTTTTCTGTTACAACAGGAGATAAAATTTTATCAAAAAGGTGAATTTTTTGCATTACTTAAATCTCTTTTCTAGTTCTTTAATTGAACTTTCTGTAAAAATTAATTTTTTATATTTAATTATATCGAATGTATTGAAATGATTTATATCTGTCGTTTTAACGTTGGGTAAGTTTTTTAAAGATTTATAAATTTTTGTTTTAGAGTTATTGTCTAATAAAATTAATGAATTTGTTGCCTCGAATTTTTTTAAAATTTTATTCATTTCTTTTGTCTTTTTTATTTCAGAAGTAAAATCACTAAAAATTATTAAGCAATTAGATTCGTTTTTTTCACTAATTAATGATGCTAAGCTAATTTTTTTCTCTGTTTTGTTAATTTTTCTTTTTTTATAATTTGATTGACCTTTGGGACCATGCGCAACTCCTCCACCTACAAACAAAGGTGCTTTTCTGCTAGCATGTCTAGCATTTCCAGTTCCTTTTTGAGCATAAATTTTTGCCGTTGATCCAATTATTTCATTTTTTTGTTTAGTTTTAGCTTTTCTCCCTTTAAAATTTGCATAACTTTTATAAAGCACATTGCTTACCAGTTGCTTGTTCATTTTTGTTGAAATTAGTTTATCTATTATTTCAATAGGATTTTTTTTACCATCTATGTTGTATTTATCTATTTTCATTATTTTTTCTTTTTGTCAGGGATTTTTTTCATTTTTTCTATTAAATCAATTTTTTCGGTCATAGTTAACTTTTTGATATTTTTTTTAGCTTTTTTTACTAATACCTGGCTATTTTTTGGACCAGGTATTGATCCTTTAAGATATAATAATTCATTAGCTTCATCTGATTTAATTATTTCAATATTTTGCATTGTTCTTAATTTATCTCCCATATGACCTGCCATTTTTTTATTTTTAAAAACTTTTCCGGGATCTTGTCTTTGACCCGTAGAACCATGCGACCTGTGAGACACTGAAACTCCATGAGTGGCTCTTAAACCGCTAAAATTATGTCTTTTCATTACTCCCGCAAACCCTTTACCTATAGTTTTTGATCTAACATCAACAAATTTAATGTCTTTAAAAATTTCTACACCAAATTCGTTACCTTCTTTATAAATTTCAGTACTATTAACCCTAAATTCCTTAAGAACTTTTTTAGGTTCTGTATTTTTTTTTGAAAAATATCCTTTTATTGATTTATTAATTTTAGATGCTTTAATTTTTCCAAATCCAATTTGAACAGCTTTATATCCTCTTTTATCCTGTTCTATTACTTGAATAACTCTTCCTTTTTCCATTTTTAAAACAGTAACTGGAACAGAGTGACCCGTTTTATAAAACTCTCTAGACATTCCAATTTTTTTTCCTATAAGGGCTATCTCGCTCATAATTTAAATTTTTATTTCCACATCTACACCGGATGCTAAGTCTAATTTCATTAATGCTTCTACTGTTTGTGGCGTTGGTTCTATTATATCTATTAATCTTTTATGCGTTCTTGTTTCAAATTGCTCTCTACTTTTTTTATCTATGTGTGGTGATCTTAAAACTGTATATTTTTCTATTTTTGTAGGAAGTGGTATTGGACCTTTTATATTAGCACCTGTTCTTTTAACAGTATTAACAATTTCTTCAGTCGATTGATCTAATATTTTATTATCATATGCTCTAAGTTTTATTCTTATATTTTGTTTTTCCATATTAACCCGTCTTTTTTGTTACTTCGTCTTGAACATTTTGAGGAACTTTATCATAATGATCAAAAAACATTGAATATTGAGCTCTTCCTTGAGA
>MDTG01346361.1_pt1 | contig 14735 bp, 19 predicted proteins | sample 811421 | NCBI WGS metagenome assembly MDTG01 (sample SAMN05326645, study PRJNA326480) | marine metagenome | isolation source: seawater | place: Pacific Ocean: South East | collected 2011
AGGAGTCAGCATCAGAGGGACTTCAGCCAGGAGAGGTTGCACCAGAAGGGATTGAGCTAGAGGAAACGGAATCGGAAAAAGTTAAGTCTGTGGAAACATTGCCGGAAGCCTCAGACCCAGAAGCAGCCACAAATGAAGAATCTACTGAGCCAGCACCTGGAGACACCTTAAAAGGTGAGGCAAGCGAATGAGTGTGCTAAGCACGAAAATAGGTGAAGTGATCAATCAGGCTGGCGCGCCAACCCCGCTTTATTCTGGGCGCGTGCATCGCTTTGATGGTCATATGATTGAATGTGATGGATTTCCAGCCACGATTGGCACACTCTGTTCAGTGGCGCCCCAAGATGGTGGAGAAATCATTGCTGAAGTTATTGGCTTTCAGAATAATAATAATTTGCTATGTGTCCATGAAACCGGCGCACGTATCAGCGTTGGTGCAGAAGTCCGTATTAAGGATGATGGCTATTTAATGGCTATTGGCGACCGGGTGTTGGGCCGCGTATTTGATAGTCTGGGTAATTGTTTAGATGGGAGCGTGCCGCCAGTGTTAGAGGAAAGCTGGCCATTAGAAGGGGTAAAGTTAAACCCGCTAATGCGAAAGCCTGTCAATGAAAAGCTGGATGTAGGTGTTCGTGTTATAAACAGCTTGTTGACAGTAGGACAAGGTCAGCGGTTGGGTATTATTGCCGGCTCTGGCGTGGGTAAATCTGTGCTTTTGAGCATGATGACCCGCTTTACAGAGGCAGATGTTGTTGTGGTTGGTCTGATAGGCGAGCGGGGCCGCGAAGTCGGTGATTTTGTTAAAAATGTGTTTAGTTCTGAGACCAGAGAGCGGACCGTTGTTGTTGCTGAGCCAGCAGACAGGTCCCCCCTACTTCGCATCCGTGCTGCTAATAGAGCGACTGCTATTGCTGAATATTTCCGCGATAAAGGCAAGAATGTTTTGCTGATTATGGATTCTCTTACCAGAGTTGCACACGCCAGACGTGAAATTGGTCTTGCGCTGGGTGAGCAGCCTACATCAAAGGGATATCCCCCTTCTGTTGTCTCGCTTATACCTTCCCTGATTGAGCGCTCAGGTACAGGCCTTACAGGCCAAGGTTCTATTACTTCTTTTTATACAGTGCTTGCAGACGGGGATGATACAAATGATCCGGTTGTAGATACAGCGCGAGCCATTTTGGATGGCCATATTCTGCTATCACGTCAGCAAACTCAGCTAGGTATATATCCAGCTGTAGATGTACCTGCATCTGTTAGCCGCGTGATGAGTGAGATTGCCAGCCCGCAACAAACAGATGCGGCGATTGTTTTCCGCAAGCTGATTTCTTTGTACCTAGAAAACCGCGATTTAATTTTGATGGGCGGCTATGTGGCTGGGCAAGACCCAGACCTTGACCTTGCTGTCCAATTATGGCCAAGCCTAATCGACCATATCCGTCAGAATTATGACCAAAAGGCAAGTTTTGAAAAGTCAGTCAACGCCTTGCAGGGGCTGTTTGAAGGCGTAGGCTAATGTCACCTGAACAGAGCAACAAGCGTGCGAGCGTATACGAAAAGCTGGCGTTAAAGGACAAGCTTGAAAGCAACAAACAGCGCCAATCCTTGTTACTTTTGTCTCAAGAGCTAGATAAAAATAGACAAATTGAAACCCAACTTTTAAGCCTGATAGAACAAAATAATAATGAGGTCGATGCAAAAACAGGGATGACCTTGCAAACAGCGTCTTGGTTTAATACCAAAGTGCGTGACCAGCTTGAATTAGTGCAAAATAGATGTCAGCATCTGGAAATCGAAATTAGTGAAATACGTAAAAATCTTGCCCATTCAGAACGCAGGCGTGTTCGAAAAACTGAGAAAGCCGAAGCACTACATAAACAAGTCCGCCAAAACCGACAAGACAGGGAAGATGCTGCCTTGTCAGAACGTGGCAGACGCCCCCGCATCCGTTAGCACAGATATTGGTTCTTGTTGATGGCTTAGTGAGGCATTATTTGGCATTACTTTTGCATTCATAAGATGTAGCAGTGCGTCTTTCTGAGATCCTCAGCTGATTTCGCGCATGCTTTCATAGAACCCTAAAGAAGAGTGAAGCGCCTGCATGTCAAAAATAGTTTCAACACCCCCGTCTACCGCTATCCAGAAGGGTGTGCTCGCCGATGGGAAAGAAGGCGAGGTAGCAGCCGGCGCTGGCATGTTTGGCGGTATTTTTACATTGCTAAACACCCAAACTGATGATGAGGATGGGGAAGTTGAGCTAGGTTTGCCCGAATTATCCTTGGTGGGCAGTGAAGACCAAGGTGCAGAAAGCCAGGAGCGTGCGCCAGAAGAAACAGTTGCGTTGCTGGCGGCAATGCAACCTTCCACGCCAGAGGTGGTTGCTTGCACAGCAAAAATAGCGGATCAGGCTTCGGAGGGGCAAAAACCTGTTCTGGCAACATTGGCAGAAGATTTAGCGACGTCGCAAGATGGCAAATCACCAGCGAGAAATGGCGTAGGTGAGGGCGTTTACTCTGCTGCTGACAAGCAAAAGGACGCTTTTGCGTATAATAAGTTGGGCTTAGAGATGCTAAAAGAAGGGCAAACGGCTCGGACAAGCCAGCAAGTGCCAAAAATAGGTGAAAAGGACAGCCTATTTGCGCGTCAACCAGAGCTGATTTTTAAAAAACCTGACCAAGTAATTCGCAGAGCAGTGCAAGTCAAAGGCGATAAATCTGCCTTAGAGGGAGCACAGATAAAAACAGCAGATATCGGCCAATCTGTTACAGCTAGCCAGCTTCGAACAGAACGAGCGGCGGACGCAATGGGAGACCAAACAGAATTATTGCCAGCAAAAGCAAACACTCAGGAGCGTATTTCTGGCCAAACACGCATATCTACAGGACAAGAGGCGCCCCAAAGTTTGAATATTCAAAGTCAGATGAATGGTAATAATAGCCAAGGTGGCCAGCAGGGTGGCACAAACAATTCTGGAGGAGCCGGTTTTGATAATTCAATTGAACAATGGGCCGATATGCTGGATATGCAAGATGATAACTGGTCCGAAATGCTAGTTCGCCGGATTGATAAAGAATTTCGTGGCGGCGGTAAGGGTCTAGAAATTGAGATGAGCCCGCGTCATTTAGGCCGACTAAACATTACGTTATCACAACAGCAAGAACAGACTCATATTCTGATGCGCACCGAAAATTCTACAGCTACCCAGATGTTAGCTGAAGCAGAGTCACGTCTTGCCCAGATGTTGGAAAATTCGGGACTTAAGCTCGGCATGTTTAATACGTTTACTGGTGGAGATGGTCGGCAAGCGCGCCAGAACAATAATGGTAATGACAGCCAGAAGAATGGTGCTGAAAATAAAGGGGAAACTGGCGCTGATGATGTCGGTGACTCCCAAAGTGCAAATGCAGAAAATGATGAAACAAGAGTTAACATTACGGCGTGATTTATGGTAGACCCCTTTTATCTGTCTGTTCTATCTAAGGGATAAGATCACGTAAGCCAAAAATCTTTGAAGGAGCATTAAAGATGGCCGAAGAAGAAAATGAGGAACCAAAAAAGAAATCAGGTTTGGTAAAGATTCTGATCTTTGTTTTTGCTGGTGTTCTCTTGATAGCGATTGGTCTGGGCGTTGGCTATTTTATGTTTGGCAACAAGCAACCTGATCCCTCTGAGGAGATAGATGCCATTATTGAAAAGACAAAAGAAGAGGCTGAGGCAGAAGAGAAAGCCGCTTTGGAACAAGCACAAAATGCGGCTGAAAAAGTAGCAAAGGAAAAGCCGGAAGCTGAAACGTTTGTAACAACCTACTTTGAATTTCCGGGTACCTTCACCACAAATTTGCGCTCTTCACGTAAATTTCTTCAGCTGGGTCTCGGCGTTTCAACACAATATGATGAAAGTGTAATGAATAACATTGAAACCCATCAATTGGCCCTGCGTTCAGAGATCTTGAATGTGATGAGTGAGTTTACCGAAGAAGATATTCAAGGCAAAGCAGGCCGCGAAAGTCTTGCAAAGGCTCTGGCAGACGGTATTAACGAGAAGATGCTAAAGCTAGAAGGTTTTGGCGGTATTGAAGAAGTGCATTTCACTTCGTTTGTGCTTCAATAATCTTAGTAGTTAGTTAGCAGGAATTCTTATAGTAAAGAGTAATTAGAAAATGGCTTCTAAAAAACTGACAAGCGATGAAGTCAATGCACTGATGGAAGGGTTGCAAAATAGCGACTATTCCGTTGGCGTTGATGTTGCAAAATCAGATGACGTTCGTCCCTTCGCCTTTGGTGAGGACGATCTAAGCCTGATGGGAGATTACTATGCTTTGCGCCAGGTAAATGAGCGTTTTGCACGGCAGGCACGTTCTATTTTTCTGCCAATGTTGCGCCTACAACCACGTATAACTCCGTTTCCGCCAGAGGTGAAAACCTTTGATGAATATTGTGACAGCATAGATAATTTTATGAATTTGAATATCTCTCGTATTGAAGAATTACGAGGCCCAATGTTGCTTGCTGTGCACCCTAAATTTATTTCTACCCTGACAGCCTCCTATTATGGAGGTACGTTAGATAGTGGTGGACTGCAACGTGCGGAGTTTACCTCCACTGAAGAGCGTGTTATTGAGATCGTTTCCGCGGGACTTAACACTGTATTGTCAGATTCTTGGCGTGATTTGATGCCTATTCATTTGAGTGAGCAGGGACGAGAGGTAAATACGCAGTTTGCCTCTGTTGTCGATGGGCAAGAATTGGTCATTATATGTTCCTTCGTTATCCAGCTTCCTGGCGCAGAGTCTGATACAATTGATATTGTTTATCCCTTGCAAACGCTAAAACCTATCGCCTCACAATTGCGCTCACGGGTGCAATCAGATACTAGCCAAGATAACATTAGTTGGCGTGAGCAGATGGAAAACGCTATTTTAAGTATCCCATTACATATCGCTGCTCTGCTGGGGGAACCCTCTATGTCGGTTGGCCGTATGATCAGGTTAAAAGAAGGCGATGTGGTTTCTATGAATATTGATGGCGGTGTGCGGGTTAAAGTTGAGAACAAAACTATTTTTAACGGTGAAATTGGCGAGGTTGCCGGTAAAGCGGCGATAAGCCTGCAGAAGCGGTTATAGAACTTTTGCTGAAATGAACAAAGTCAAGACTTTTGATGAATGTAGTATGTAATATAAAGGACAGGTAAAATGGCTGAAGAACAAGGAACAGAGATGCCAGAAGAAGCGCAGATGCCTGAAGCGTCGGTTGAACAAAGCTCACCTGCATCAGCAGAAAATCTGCGCGTTTTAGAGAATATTGATGTCATGCTATCAGTTGAAGTCGGTAACACAGAACTAAAGATACGCGATTTGCTACGCTTGAATGAAGGTTCCGTTATTGAGCTAGACAGGTTAGCTGGTGATCCGCTCGATATTATGGTGAACGGTACCATGATAGCAAAAGGAGAAATTGTTATGGTAGGTGAGCGTTTTGGTGTCCGCTTTACCCAAATTGTTGACCCTGAAAAGCGCGTGGAAAGCTTGTAAGACGCCTAGGTTAGGTGCATAAGTCAGAAAACTGACGCTATAGTTTGTATTATATTGAACAAATATTTAACAAAAAAATCAATTAAAACAGCATTTTGCCGAATTATTATACCTGTAGTATGGTTTTTAGACCCAATGGCATAGATTTTGCCTTGTTCTATCATGACGCTTTAGTTGAATAGCGTAAAAGTATAGATGGAACAGGTACCATGTCAGCAGATATTGTCGGGCTTCAGCAAATAACAATCACTTTCATTTTCTTGGGTGTTCTGGTTGGTGTGCTGATTTTCTTAAAGCGTAAAGGCAGTTTTATCCGCGCTAATTTACACGGAGATAGACATATAAAGATGGTTGAGGAAACAGCCATCAGTCCTACAGAAAAGCTCAGATTGTTGAGTATTGATGGCCAGAAGTTTATCATGGCTTCCTCAAAAGGAGTTCAGCCCGTTTTAAGCCCTTTATATTCAGGCCCATCACATGGCTCTGAGCAAAATTCAGAGACATTTCATCAAAAAAACTCTTCTAATTTTGAAGATCAATTTGCGACTAATACTGGCATAGCATCTCGGCCGGATGATATAGATTCTGGAAAAATGCTACCACCGTTAGAATTAACCCGAACTGCACCCACCTCAACTAAACAAACAGAGAGGGTAGATGAGGAGGACGTAAAAGCCTTTCAAGAAAAATTTAAAAGCTGGAGACAAAGATAATGGGTAGCCATGTTTTGAACGGTCGCTTTTTGGGGTCTTTCTGTGCTTTTATGCTTGGAACTTTTGGCCTGCTAATGCTTAGTAGTCCTGCTTTGGCAGAAGATTATCTGGCAGGACTAGTTGGTGGCATGCCAGCGCTAACCAGTATCAATAACCAAGATGGGTCAACTTCTTACAGTTTATCTTTGCAAGTGCTTGCGCTGATGACAGCGCTCACATTACTCCCCTCTCTGGTTTTGGGAATGACTTCTTTTACTCGTATCATTATTGTGTTGTCGATTTTACGCCAAGCCATGGGCACTCAACAAACACCTCCTAATCAGGTGCTCATCGCCATTGCATTGTTTTTATCTATGTTCATTATGGGGCCGACTTTAACAAAAGTATATGAAGATGCAGCAGACCCCTATTTAAACGGCGATATATCTGCCGAAATCGCGCTAGAAGATGCCAGCAATATTATGAAAGGCTTTTTGGTCAAAAACACTCGCAAAGATGACTTAAAGATGTTTGCTGATATGGCAGAGGAAAGCGCGTTTGAAGAGCCAAGTGATGTGCCAATGACGATTTTGCTCCCTGCTTTTATTACTTCAGAACTTAAGACTGCGTTTCAAATTGGCTTTCTGCTGTTCTTGCCTTTTTTGGTTATTGATATGGTAATCGCATCTGTTTTGATGTCTTTGGGTATGATGATGTTAAGTCCTATGCTTGTATCACTTCCTTTCAAATTATTATTATTCGTGCTGGTTGATGGGTGGGCTATGACAGTGGGTTCACTTGTTGCCACCTACTCGGCTTGACTGGTGCAAAGGTCTAGCTAAGTAAATATGAATTCAGGAGTATTAATTGTTTGATTTTGACATGAATATAGAATTTCTGCGTATGGCGATGTGGAATATTGTTATCATAGCTGGGCCAATATTGGGGGTGGCATTAGCGATTGGATTGGTCATTGGTATTATCCAGGCGGCTACTTCTATTAATGAAATGACCCTAAGTTTTGTGCCAAAGCTGGTTCTTGTGCTTCTGACATTTGGCTTGCTGGCTAACCTGATGATGGTGCAGCTAACTGATTATTTTGCTTTTGTCTTTGAACAAGTTTCTCAAGTTGGCTAATAGCGGAAATTTTGACAGATGTTCCTACCACTAACAGAACTGCAACCAATGGGTGGCCTGCCTGGGTTGGATTTGAATGCAATAATGGGCATGATGGCAAAATTCATGCTGGCAAGCGTGCGTATTGGAGCCTTCTTTGTTGTTGCACCGATCTTTGGCAGCGCCACTATTCCAGTGCAGGTTAGAGTGGTAATGGCTGCAATGGTGGCAATTTTGGTGATGGCTTACACAGAAGTTCCGGCTATTGAAAGCTTTGGAGAATTGCGCATTATTGGTGTTCTCATAACAGAACTTCTTATTGGCATTTCAGCGGGCATGATTTTATCTATTTGGTTTTCTGCTGCAGTTCTGGCAGGTGAAAAAATTGCCACTTCTGCTGGCCTTGGTTATGCGGCCCAAATCGACCCTAATTCAGGTGGTCAGACACCTGTGGTCTCCCAGATGCTATCTATGTTTATGATTATCTTATTTTTAGGATTGAACGGACATTTAGTAGTATTGCGCACTATGCTAGAAAGCTACAGCTATCTGCCTATTGGAATGATGCCAGCATGGGGCGCCTTTATTAAAGGCGGGATTGGCGCAGCAAGTTCTATGTTCCTTGCAGCCGCTATCATTATGTTGCCGGTTGCAATTATTATGTTGCTAATCAATCTGGCGGTTGGTGTCATAACGCGCTCTGCGCCACAGCTGAATTTGTTTTCATTCGCCTTTCCGATTTCCTTGCTTGCGATTTTTATAATCCTTTATTTATCTATTGATGCAATGTCTAGAGCACTAAAAGACCTCGGTATTTCAGCAATGGAAAATTTTCAATTGGTGATGGAGGCAATGTCTTATGGCTGAGGAAAGTCAGGACGGTCAGGAAAAAACCGAAGAACCCTCCCAACGGAAACTAGAAAAAGCTGCGGAAGATGGGAAGGTACTCTCTTCTAAAGAAGCCTTCGTGTTCACCTCAATGTTCGCAGGCTTTATGCTAATGTTTATCACGCCGATGTTCCTTGCTCCTATTCTAGATGGTTGGGGGGCAATGTTTCATTTTGAACGGCCGGACGATTTGCCAACTCTTATTACCGACCGATTTGAAGATATTATTTGGATAATTGTTCTGTCTGGGCTTGTGGTTGGCTTGCCGCTTATGGTTGTTTCGCTAGCTACCCAAACAGTTGTAGGCGGCATAAACTTTGCGCCAAAAGCACTGGAATTTAAAGGTAATAGAATTAATCCGCTCTCTTGGGTAAAGCGAACATTTTCTGGAAAAGGGCTAATGGAATTGGCAAAGGCTATTTTAAAAGTGGTTTTGCTGATGGGAGTAGCTACTATCATTATATATTTGCGAATGCCGGCTCTTATTGAGTTGCCTTCGCGGGATATGGGTGTAGCCTTCATGGTAGCGCTGATCGAGTTTCCTACCCTTTTAGGCGCACTTTTAATCATTCTGGCAATTATTTTTGCAATTGATTATTTTTGGCAACGTCATGTACATATCCAGTCCTTGAAGATGACCAAGCAGGAGCAAAAGGATGAATTTAAACAGACTGAAGGTTCACCAGAAGTAAAAGCTAAAATTCGGCGTATGCAGATGGAAACAGCTACCAATGCTGGCAGGCAGCAAAAAGCATTAGATGATGTGCCGAACGCTACTGCTGTTATCACGAACCCAACCCATTTTGCTGTGGCGCTAAAGTATGAAGTTGGTACCGCTGATGCACCTGTGATTTTAGCGATGGGCAGGGGTCATATGGCTACTCAGATTATTGAGCGTGCCGAAGGCGCGCAAGTTACAGTTTTCCGTTCACCGCTATTAGCGCGTGCTTTGTATTTCACGGGTGATATTGGTGTACATATTAGCGAGCACCTATATCAGGCAGTTGCGGTTGTTCTAGCTTATCTTTATCGTATAGATAAGGGCGAAATTGTCGAAGAGCCAGAGGTTATCTTGCCAGAAGAAATGCAATTTAGTGAGACTGGTCAGCTGAGGAACAAAACGACGCAAAATATTGGAGGCGGCTATGCGTAAGTCGCAGGAAAGAAGCACTGGCACCATGATCAGCACAGTTAGTTTTTTGGGATTGGCTCTGGTATTTTTCTTGCATGCCTCAGATCTTTATCATGCAGGTTATCATGCTAAGGCAGTTGGACTTGGCTTATGTGCACTAGCTTGTTTTGCAGGTGGCCTGCGCTTTGTTATTCAAAATGCGGTAGTGTCAGTTAAGAGGTATTGGCAATGAAAGCAGAAGACGGCCGCACAGCTTGCCGCGGATGCAGACACTTTTTTATTACCCATGACCGGCAACGTCCATGGGGGTGCCGTAAATTTGGATTTAAGGGGAAAAGCCTTCCTGCCCTGGTGGTGTTTCAATCAACTGGCATGCATTGTGCATATTACCAACAAAACCCGTTACTAGACCAGAATGAGCCAAAAAAAAACAGAGACGGTAATGGAAACTTGGATCTTAAGGGATAAGAAAAAAGGGCGTGAAAGTGCGCCATAAGTTGCAGATGTATTAAAAGGTTATAGAAATCTGCACCAATTTATGTCCGAAATAAAAGGAAGATACACATGTCTAGCGAATTGAATTCAGTCCAGGAAAGTATCAAGCTGGCTTTGGATGCAGCTGATGCCGCAACAGATGTGACTTCCGAATATAGCCAGGTTAAACGTGAACATAAAAAGCTGGAGCAAAAAGTGTCACAGATTCACCGCTACACAACTATGACTTTTGTCACTGCGATGGTAACAGCTGTCGTCTGTTTGGTTTTCTCTGCCATCCTCTATTTTCAGACCATCAGCCAATTAAAAGCAATGAGTGATACAAATCTTGAGGGAGTTGTGGTGTTCTCGGAAAATATTCAAGAACTGAACAGCGTGTTAGAGGAGTTAAATGGCGCGCTCTCTCAGCAGTCTGAACTGGTAGCCCTAAACCGCGAAGCTTCAGAAAAAATGACAGAAATGATGACGCTGATAAACGCCTCCTCTGCCGCAATGATGGAAGAGATAAAAGCCTCTACAAATGCAATGGTGGATTCCAACAATAAGCTAGCAAAATCAATCAGTGAAGAGGTAGTTAGTGAAGCACTTGGTCAGACAAATCAATTAGCTGTAAATCTTGCCGGCCTCGAAGCGTCTATTAGCAAATCGATTAAAAACGTTGAGTCTAAGCTTGTTAATAATGCTGAAATAGGCGCGCTGTCAGCCCAGCAACAGCAAACTTCTGCACAAGTGGATATGCTTGCTGGCCAGAATGTAAAAATTCTGCAGCTTTTGCAGGTTCAGCAAGACCGCATATCTTTTCCATAGAGTATTTATGAAACCCTAATTTTTCCTTTCATTTTTTCAGTGTTGTTTGATGGTAGAAGCCGATCCACAAAATTCAGAGCAAGAAACCACCTCAGAAAATACTGGCATCATTAGTGTTTTAGCTATTGGTCGTCACTCAATCGGGCGGGATTTACGTCTGAAGGCAGACGATGCCATAGTGGCTATTGATGGTAAGCCGATTACTTACGATGTTGACCGGTTCGATGACCTCCTGCAAAAGTATAAGGAGTTGCCCGCTTTGCTGACCATTTACCGTGATGGCAAGTTATTTGAAGTGTTTGTCGAAGGGCCTTTAGGCTGCACTTACAAATACGCAGATGAAGCAACCACCGCAGCTTTGCAGGATGCAATTAAAGACCGGGAAATGAAGCCAAAAGAAGCATATCGTCAATTTGAGTCTTTGCGTAATATTCGTCGGCAGATTAGGCTCTATTCCACGCGATATGAGCCGATTGCAACTATCTTGCCACCTTTCTGGCTGTTATATCGACGCATGTGGGAGCCCTTAGGTGTTGTGATGGTAACCTATGCAATAAGCCTGTTTATTCAGCCTGCCTTATTTGCGTTGGTCTATATATTGATCTCTACTTATTTTCATAAAGCGCAGATTAGCCTTACCCGTAGCCATAGTCTCTACCACGAATATTACTTTTGGATGACCTTTGCTACGACGTCTACCAAGGAGGCGCAAGAACTTCTTAGAAGCTTTGATCCAAAATGTAACTTCGATTTTTCCTACGTAGGTCCGCCAGAAAAATTAAATAAGAATGGTAATGCTAGCGCGGCTGATAGTCCTGCATAGCGTGCTATAATCCTAAAAAGTTTTACAATATTACTTGTAAAGTAGCCCTTTGAGATTACTGCTTCATTTGTCGTTATGGTAGTTTTTATGAGGCGCGCTTACGGATTATACGATAATGAAAAAATATTCATATTAGCGCAAAATAAGCTCACGAATTGTTCACTTTATGTTTGTGTTCGAACTGGGTCATATCCTGCAAATCTAGGTAGCCCAGTGCGCTTTCTGGGCGATGTTTGGTGATAAATAATGGAGCTTATGTCAACGCTGACGTAAAAAACGCTTGTCGGGCGGAGAGTTATAAATCCTGTAAGTTTAGCTTAATCCACCAAAAAATATCAGTAATTAATTTCAATCTCGATGCGGCGATTTTTAGCTCGGCCCTTTGCGGTATCGTTAGTTTCTAATGGGCGACTTTCGCCGTAGCTAATTGCTTCTAGGCGATCACTGCTAATCAAGCCATCAGCCGATAGGGCCTGTACCACGCTTGCTGAACGAGCGGCTGCCAAATCCCAGTTATCTCGGTAGCGCGAGCCAAAAATAAGTGGAACGTCATCTGTGTGGCCAGAAACTGTGATTTCGCTTTTACCCTCTTTATTGATGCTTGCAATCTGATCCATAATTTCTATTGCTTCACTGGTCAAATCAGCTGAGCCAGAAGCAAAGGCCCCGCCCGCACCAACTGTGACAATTACTTTGTCCTCTTCACGTTCAACTGCAACCAGACCTTTGTCGATTTCCTGTCGCAAAGCCACTTTTAGCTCATCTTCCGCCAGCTCTGCTTTCGCCTCAGCCTCAGCCTGACTTTCAGCATCACGCGATGATTTTTCAGCTGCATCACTAGCGGCCTTTGCCAGCTGTTTCAATGTACCTTCTAGGCCACCGAATAGGACATCTTGATCAGACTTGCCCGCAGCTTTTTTTGCTTTCTCAATTGCGTTTAAAGTTTTTTGAAGAAGTTGTGGTAGGTCTTTTTCTTCTGCTTCAGTAGGGGTAAAATTTACTACCACATTATCACCGAGGGTTTGAACCTCAATATCGCCTCTAGCAATCGCTTCCTCTAGAGCCTTAACCACATCTTCAGCATCATTTTGGGCTTCTCCATCGCCGTCTTTATTTTTATTTTGCTGCTCTAATTGTGGCTGATTTATGTTAGTAGTTTGCTGGGTCATCTCCTCCGTTACCGATTTGGCTGGAGATGGACTAAAGTTCAGCGAAAGTACTGTAGTGCCTTTTGGTTGCTCAACAATTGGAACAATTTTTTGTACACCAAACGCATTGCGAAGGGACCCAGAAATTTGCTTAAATTTTGGAACATTAAATTCGGCAAAAGACAAAATGAGCACGAAGAAGGCCATCAGCAATGTTGCCATATCAGCGAATGTTGCCATCCATGCTGGCGCACCAACAGGCGGGCATTTGGGGCATTCTTCCTCTTCTTCTTCGATTTCTGGGGCTTCTGCTTCAGCCATAAATAGGTCCTTCCCCGCTGTTGTGCAGGTTAAGCTAATTCCATTTTTTCTTGCATTTTAGGTGCTAGATTAGAGACCATTTGGTCCTGAATATTGCGTGGTGACTCGCCTCTGGCGATATTCCGCAGGCCAGTAACTACCATCTCGCGATATACGACTTCATAAACTGTGTAACCCTCGAGCTTAGTCAGCATTGGCATGAAAAGGACATTTGCAATAAAAGCGCCATAAAGCGTTGTCAAGAGAGCCACAGCCATTGCAGGGCCGATGGCCTTGGGGTCGCTCATATTTCCAAGCATCAGTACTAAGCCAATTAATGTACCAATCATGCCCATTGCTGGGGCAAGGTCAACCCAGGCTTTGATTGCAGTCTGATTAACTTCATGCCGCTTTTTCATGGCTGCGATTTCTTTATTAAGCTGGGTAACAAGCTTAACTTCATCCGCACCATCCACCAGCATCTGGAGGCCTTTCTGAAAAAATTTATCTGGGACCTCTTGGCCTTCCAGCGCCATCATCCCGTCTTTTCTCGCAATACCCGCTAGCTCAACCATTCTTTCGACAAGTTCGTCCATCTTTTTAACCGGCGGCATAAAGGTTTTCATCATTGCACCAAAATGGCCGATAAATGAGCTCATAGGGAGAGAATACAAAACCAGAAACGCGGTTCCACCAAAAACAGTTAAGATCGATGGGACATTGATAAAAGGCATTATACCGCCACCCGATATCATGGCGCCGATGATCATGCCGATGCCACCAATAAGTCCGATTATTGCTGCAATATCCATGGGGTTAAGCCTTTAATATTTTTCAGTTTAAATAAAGTATAAACATGTCAGTGGCTAGAGAAATGCAAGTCTCATACCAAATCGGTTTAAGAATTCAATCTTCTGTTTCTTTGCGATATTGATAGATTATGCTAAAACCTAAATGTAGGCAATTAACTTGAGTGGCATTATGTTTTGTTCTGAAGGAAGTTTTACTTATCTGCACTTTGGTTGTAAGCTTCTGCGTTATTCGATTTTAACGCTTTCATTTTTCATTGGAATCATATTAATAAGTGAGAGCGCAACGGCAAATTCAAACCGTTTTTTATCGAAGGGTCATTTAGTTGTTGACCTGCAAAACGGAGTTGAATGGCTTAGATGCACTGTTGGCCAATCTTACATAAATGGCAGTTGTGATGGGGAAGTCATTCAATTTCGTTTTGACGAAATATCTGAAGTAACAAAAATAGCGAATAAAGAGATGGGTGGTGGCTGGCGTCTTCCAACAAAAAAAGAGCTTTCTTCTTTAATCTGTAAAACCTGTCCAGCCCCAAAAATTGACCAGAAAATTTTTCCTCTAACAAGTTCAGAGCCATATTGGACAGGGCAAAAAAATTGGTTTTCATCAAAAATGTATTGGTCAATAAATTTTATGACAGGTTATAGTTATTCTCACTCCTTTCCAGAAAAACCTCTAGCAGTGCGCCTGGTTCGTGACCGTAAATAGCTTTAATTATTGCCTGTAGCCTGCTTACTAGCTTTTTGCAGTCGATGAAAAGAATATTTCACGGCAAAGGTTACAACTGCCAGCCCAGTAAACAAATAACCAAAAAAAATAGGCTGTATTCCCACTAAATGCGACAAAGCATTATTCATCGTAAAACCGATGATGGCTACTACCATAACCAGTAGTAAGTATAGACGCAAAATCTGACACCGCCGACAGGGCTCTCGTTTCACATAGGTACGCATTAACAACATAATTATCCACTCGTCTTGAAAAAGGGTGTTTC
>MDTG01051548.1_pt1 | contig 14732 bp, 17 predicted proteins | sample 811421 | NCBI WGS metagenome assembly MDTG01 (sample SAMN05326645, study PRJNA326480) | marine metagenome | isolation source: seawater | place: Pacific Ocean: South East | collected 2011
CTTGTAACCTCTGTTGTTCTTGGTAAAGTCGAGCTTGTAAGCCATACACTTCGGTACATAGGGTTCAATGATTTTCAGAAACTTATCTGCTTGTGCCTCACTATCAAACCTAAAGAACCCTGTATCCCCTTTGACTTGCTTCCATTTTGGGAACAGACCAAACTTAGCGAAGATGACTTTGGCAACCGCCAAGCTGCCGTTCTTCGCCCCAAATGCTATCTCTGGCCACCAACCATTATGCCCATCGTCAAGATACCAAATCGCAAGCGAATACGCATCGACCATATCAATTAGCTCTGGCTTCAAGACTTTCCAGCCCTTGTCTCTCTGCTCATAGAACAAGTCTCTATATTCATTGAGCGAACCATGCGTTTTCGTGAGGAATATCCAAGACGTGAATTTCCCATCATGCGTGTCAATTACAAACATCTTCTGCTTCCATGCACCCCATCTCTTTGCTTTCCACTCCAGATATGCCTTTTGATTCGGTGCATGTCTTTCTTCAAAGCGAGAACCTGTACCAACAAAGTGTATTCTCCCATCTCCCAGCATCGAGCCGATCAACAGAGACTTCAATTCGCCTGTTATTGGTTCAACCTCATTTCTCTCCCATCTCTTAAGAGTAGCTATCTTGAACCGCTTGCGCCAACTCCGTACACGCTTCAATGTTGCATCGTGTCCTTCTGAACACAGGAGCTCGACAATGGCTTGGTCTGTTTGCTTTTGGTTTGTATATAGGTCTTTCAACCTCTCTGCCGTTATCGGACAAGGTATCCGCTTCATATTCTCTCCGGGTTTTGAGAGAACACAAATGAGCCAACCAAAGTGGTGTGAAAACATCGGACTTTGCTGCTTTATTTTCCCTCCCAAACCCTCCGATATAGGCAATTAAAAAAGCTCCGAACCAAATGGAACGGAGCTAATTTATTTCGCTCGATTGAAAAAATCGACTATCAACCTACATTATCGGTTGATGGTGAGGCGAGCTAAACCGCGAGGGTTAAAACAGCCTATGCCGAGATTTTCAAAACATGAGAATCCGATTGTACGAGCTTTTGGATCGTCAGCAGAAAGAACGGTCAATTCTGTACGAACAGGAATTCTACCGAACATCTCTGGTTCTGTGCAGACGTAGACTGTGTTTGCAGGAACCAAACGGCTTACGATGATTTGCGCGCCCCAAAGGGTACCCATAAGACCAGTCTTGAGCAATGCAGCTTGGCTTTCGATGTCCAAGATATCGCGGCCAAACTTACGAAGGTCAGCATAGTCGCGAGCGTTCATAAAGATACGAGCAACGCGAAGGTCGTGACGTTCGATAAGAGCATAAGCATCAGCAAGTACTGCACCAGTGATAGGAGCAACAACAGGGATGTCTGTGTTTACAGCATCAATGCTATCGAAACCGTTACCAGCAACAGTATCCATAACGGTGAAAACACGCTCGTCTTCAGCAGCTTGGATTTGAGCTCTTGCAAGGTCTTGCGCACGTTCAATAAGGTCGAATCGACGCTCTTTGATTTGTGTCAAGGGGATTTCTGGGTTGGAAGCAATCTCGAAAAGAGGAAAGATAACCCTGCGTGGCTTGGTTACTGCGAGGATGTTTTGTCCTTCTTCACCAACCACAAATGCAGTGACATCTGGGTCTTTGTCGTAAATTGGAAGCGCACCATCGGGAAGCTGCTCAACGAGGAAAGTCTTACGACCTACCGCTGTGTAGTCACGACGTGTACGTAATGGTTGGGTCATAGAAGCAGCGAGCTTCGCACGACCTTGAGGGGTTTTGATGTATTCAGAAATGATCTTCTGCTTTACTGCGTTATTAACTGACATGATAATCTCCTATATTCGCTGATCGTAAACGAGTTCGCCTTGAACGGAATCAGCAGGCATCTTGAGAATACCGATGGTCACGTAATCGCCATCAGCCAAAAGACCAGTTGTACCCAGAGAACCTTGACCATCTACAGAGCAGATGAATCCGTTCAATGAAGCTGCAAGTTTGTCACCAGCAGTATAAGTACAAGCGGTTGCACCAGAAGCATCAGATACGTCAAATGTTTCAAACAGAGCGTTTGCATAAGTACCTTGTGCAGATACATAAGGCCCTTTGTCAGAAGCAACACCGGGAGTGTTTTCAAATGCGTTTCCGTTTGCGTTGTTGATAAATACACCGAGAACGGCTTCTGTACCAGCAGAAGGTCCACCGATTTGGTTGTCACCGCGCACACATGCGACGGATCCAGAAAGAACACCGAGTACGTTTGTGTATCCAAGTGCTCCAAGTTGATCTGAGGTAGCGTTACCACCTACTGCGGTCGGGTTGCTCTGGGTGAAAGCGTCATCTACTAACGTACCAGTCGTGTTGCGAATACCAACATGAAGAATACGCAAAGCAGAGGAAGATTCTGTCCATGCACCGCTCGCCTGTCCAAGCAAAGCCATAATAATCTCCTTATGATTTTTTACTTTGCTCCCTGTTCGGGAGGGGTTTGTTTGAGAGAAAGGTACTGGCCAACCCAGCAACCCTACACATGATCCCACCAACAAAAGACGGGTTCATACATAAGAGAGTGGACTATCAAAGGAGTATTGAAGAAAAACCCCTATAACCCCCTAAGAAAAACCCCCGATGAACCATGTTGTCCATCGAGGGCTTCGTATAGCGAGATACTTTATGATTTAGCTATCGAAAAATCCGCTTACATCTGGAGCTGTTTCCCATAGAGCAGCGAGCTCATTGAGTTCACTTGCAGCAGTCTTTGTGACTGTTCCAAGGGACTTGGGTCCTTTGCTTGCTTTGCGACGCTTTGGAGATTGCTTAGATGCTTTCTTCTTAGAAGATTCCTTTTCGTCAGATGCTTCCGCTTCTTCAGCTTCTTTTTCGTCTTCGTCAGCACAATTTTCTTCTGCTTTTTTGTCTTCTTTTTCGTCTGCATCTTTTTCATCAGAGGCAAACTTTCCAGCGTACAATTCAGCAAGAAGGTCATCCATCTCTGCTTCTTCAGCGAGACCCATAGGATCTTCTGCGAGCATGTCGATGTCTGCATGTTCTGCCATCATCAATTCATCTGCGATTTCTTCGTCAGCGCAGAATTCATTGGCTTCTACTTCGTCAGCACAGAATTCATTAGCTTCTACTTCGTTTGCTTCTTCGATCATTTCAGCGAGCATGGTTTCTTCTTCAGCGCAATATGAACCGGCTTCTGCTTCTTCGCCTTCCAATTCGATCATTTCTGCGAGTAGAGCTTCTACTTCACCATCATCATCAGCAATATCAGCAGTAATCATCGCTTCTTCTTGGATCATTGCTTCGAGCATATCTTCTGCTTCTTCATCTGCATAGTATCCACCAGCTTGAATAACAGCATCATCCATAGGAGCAAGGGTGTCACCAGCGGGATCGTTTTGGTCTGCGAGGAAAGTAGCAGATAGACGATCTAAGGTAGCATTGATTTGAGAATCGGGGAGATCCATCAGATCAACCGCTTGGTCTTCGATGGCTTCAACAGAAGCAAATTCACCCAAAAGGCTTTGTGCAATTCGGATACACTTTGCTGCTTTACGTTCTGCTGCACGTCGCTTCATAAATGCTTGCTTTCGTGCAGATGCTTTACGAGCTGGATGCCATTCGCCTTCGTCTGGCATAGCAGGGTGTCCAGAGTTGACATAGGGTCCGGGATGTACGTCTTCGTTGAAATCAGAAGGCTCAGAACCAGTACCGTTTCCATCGTTGTCGATGAGATACTGATCTACTTCTGGATCGGGTTGGTCATAAGCTGGGTGTTCTGGTGTCCAGTCATATGATGCAGGTGGTTGAGCAGCCCTACGGTCGTTGTTGTGCGTGGGTGCTCGGTTGGTCAATCTTTTTCGTGCCATTGTATTTCTCCTTATCGGCTTAATTGTTGTGACCACCCATTTGAGAAAGCAATTTCCCCAAACGGATCAAAGTCTTGGCTTCATTGAGATTGGGCTTTCTTCCAAGAGCACTCACGCAAGCACTCAGATACCCATGTAACGATTTATATTGTCCAACAGAGCCCAATTTAAGGGCTGTGCGGTAAAGGGTTGTGGGGATAGATATACCCACAGAGGTGTTCAACAGCGCAACACGCTGTATCAATTCATGTTCAGATCGAGCTGTTTTTACAACAGTACCCAATAGCGACAAGTAGCCATCAACCGTTGTTGCTTCTTTGATGACCGTATCGTTCGGCCCGTCTGTAGAATTCTCTGGGTTGAGGTTATTTTTGGGTTTGTCTGCCAGATCATTCTCGATGCGCTTTTGCGCTTTGGAGAGAATCTTGGCTACGATCTTATCTTCTAAATCTTTCATAGGGTTTGGAGCTTCTTTTGGTGCTTCCGCCCCCTCTTCTTCATCCTCGCCCCATGCGATCTTGCTCGACAAGTTGGCTGCCTTCGAGATGTCTCCCATATCACCAACCCACTCTTTCGGTGGTCTTGCCAAGACAGACTGTATCTTGTCGGATGCGGCTTTGGATAGGTCTTTGTTTTGGATGATGTTTCGCATCACCGCACCGGGAAAAGCTGGCGTTCCCACCCAAGACGCTTCGATAAATGTCACGCCTCCGGTGTTTCCAACTTCATGGTGTCCACATAGCTCTGCGACCCGATGTTGTTTGCCTTGTTCATCATAAAAGGTATTGCCCTTTTCGTATTTGATATGCTGGCACATTTCCGTTTCGTCTGCTGCAACATGCCCACATTTTGTGCATATCGTAAAGTCAACGGAGCAGCCCATAGACATCGAGCTCATCTTTCCACTTTCGATGGCTTCGACTAAATCTTTGTGCTTTCGGTCTGTGGCGACCAAGATATCAATGTATACAGAATCCCCTATATCTCTGGCGACGGCATCAATGATACGGCCTTTCGAGAGCTCAGGGATTTGCACATGTTCAACAAAGTTGTATGACCCGATGAAGGTCTTGTATGACTTCAACAGGACTTCTCTCGACCAGGCATCAAGGTTGTTGTTGATAAATTTGTCACAGCTTTCTTTGATGCGATAATCTTTGTACTTTCTTGTCACGTTCTGGCCGTATTCTTCAACGGCTCCTGTTTTCACACCGGGAACCTCAACCGTATCTACAGAACAGACGATGGTGGCATGGGTGAGAAGATAATTAGAAGGCTTAAAGTCCTTTCCTAATATATCGGTGGCTTGCTCTGTAATATAGGCAGAAGCAATTGTTCCATCCATAGAAGCGGTGCGAACCTTTGACCAACCGTTCCCTTCCAAACGAGGTGTGACGATCTGTGCTTTGGCGTACTTAACAAAGGCCATTTCACATCTCCTCTAATTTGCGCATAATATCTTCTTTCTTGATCAAGAAAAGACATTTGGGGCATCCAAGCAGATGTTCGGAAGCTCCCTCTCTGCGCTTGTAAATTGCTTTTTTCAATGGGATGGGCAACCCTTCTTCACACCTACACTTTGGACAAGTGAAAATCTTTGAATCACATTCTCCTTTGTTTGCACGATATCGTCGATCCCGATCCGCCCAATACAACGCAGTCTTTGATACCGGAGGTGCTTGATAGACATCCGTTCCGGGTACAGACTGGTTCTCCCATTCTGGTGTGATGATAGATCCATCATCCGCAAGTATTTGAACATCCTCAACAGGCATACGAATTGAACCTGTTGCGAATTGAACATCAACCATACCAATTCCATAATGGACTTCAATGACGCTGCCAGCCATCTCTGGCCCACTACCAAAAGGGATGACACGATCTCCTACGGAGAATTCATGCACCCTTTTTTGGTAATCAGTCAGATTTGTGGCTTTGCGTTTCATAGAGCAGGCCTAGAGAGAAAGGTTGTACCCGTGAGCATGCGCTTTCTTGGCTTCTTTTTCCTCAGAAGATTCCTTTTCGTCTTTGGATTCTTTTTCATCGTCTGCACAATGTTCGTTTGCATCCTTCTCATCTTCGTCTGCTTTCTTAGCGGACTTGCCATGAGCGTTGCGAATTTCAGACTGCATGCGAAGAACCAATTGCGCCAGCTTTGCTGCGTTTTCGAGGCTGTCAGACTTTTCCAAGTCTCCGAGCTCATGAAGGTGGGTTTGCTCTTTCGCGCCTTCCATGTATGGTTCGTCTGCTTCTGTTTGAAGCTCTACTTTTGAAGGCTCTGTGTCCTTTGCGAAGTCTTGCTCTGGAAGGGATGCCTTTTTCTTTGCTTCCTTTTCATCTTCTTCTGCACAATTTTCTTCTGCTTCTTTTTCTTCTTTTTCTTCTTCTTTGTCTTCGTCACCTTCTTTGTCTTCAGATGCGTTCTTCTCTAAATAATCAGAAAGAAGGTCACAACGAAGTGCGAAGTCTACTGCGACTTTCTTGGGTATACCAAGCGTGTCACATTCGGTTTCAAAAAGGGTAGCCAACCGATCCAAGTCGTTGGCAATAACGGATGCTGCTTTTTTACTGATTGCCATTTTATTCTCCTATAATTGCAAAATCAAAAAGACTGAGAGTGCCAATAGAAATGGATCGAACAAATTGCTCGCCCGCGATCTACGGTCAAATAGATATGGATATAGACAAACCATTGAAAGAAGGGAAAAAATAAAGGGGTTTTTATCCCCCTATGCAATCCCCTTTTACGTACAGCACACTACCCAGCCGGATTCAGTGGTCCAAGCAAAGGCGGATCTGTCGTCGTATCCATCTGCGATAGGTCTGAATTTTCAACCGATGCCATCATATTTGCATACATCGGTCCCATCCCTTCTCCATTTTCCCTCGCGCTCTCCAAAGCGTTGTCGAAGTGCTGCAAACAGATGTCATCGGTGTCCACAGGAATATCATCCTCAAGATCTTCCTTCACCGAACCCAGAACATCATCCGCATTGAGCTTAGACTGACTTATTATCACCTCGATTTGACCTGCATCGACACTTGGATTTGCCTCTCGCAACAGCTCTGGTATTAGGCTTGCCTCGTTGAACATGACATCCAAAGCAATCTCTCTCATGTGTCTGTTCATGTCCACGCTGTCGCCAAACTCTGTAAATTCACCAGCAGAAGATCCTGTACTCTTCATCCATTCTTGAAACTCATCGTCGGTTAGTCCTGCGCTGGCTTCTTGCAAAGCTTTGCGCATCCTACTACCAGCATAACTGCTTCCGGGCCCAGTCAATAAGTCTATGTTTTCCATATTTTCGCCAGCTATCATACGCATCATCTTTCTCATTGCTTTGTTTGGCTTTGGCTCTCCTGGAAAATTATCGTCATCACTATCGTCATCTTCTTGCAACACAGCCGCAAGCTGTATACCACTCATCGAAGCCTTCAACTCGTCATATCGAGCCGTTCCCTCTTTCGTGTTCTCCAACTCCGCTTTCAATGAATCATACATCTTGGTACGTTCTTCTGGAGAGACACCCAGACAATGCGTCAAAGATGAATTCATCCTCGATTTGCGTTCATCTTCTCTCAAAGGCTCGGTTCGAGTATGTGGAGATAGAGCCTGCGTACCCTCTGGAGAGAGCATCTGACTGGTCATATCCAAACGCTTCTTGGCCACTTCTGCTTTACCAACAATCTCGCCCAGCTTCTGTGGCTCAACCCCCTTTGGGTTCTTCTCTAAGTCTTTCTTGATACGGTCAAGGGAATCCATGAAGGCTTGCGCTTGAACAACATTCATGTTTGTGTCCTTTGCACTTTCGTATGACTTCGCATATTGCGCCAGCTTCTCTGCATCATCCTTAAAGGAAGCAACCGCTTTGTCTATGCTCTCCCCTAAACTTTTGTGTGGAGGTTCTTCTCCGTCTTCTCCATCTTCTCCGTCTTCTTCATCACTTCCCACATCACCCAAAATATCTTCCGGGCTGGGAAGCGAGCTCTCTGGTATCTTTGGTGGTTTTGCACCCCCTGTATCTGATTTGTTTTGATCAGAATTTTCATTGTCGTCATCACCATAATCATGTTCTTGAATTTTCTGTTCGTTTTCATCTATATCTGAACCATCGGGAACACCAGAATACGGGTCTGGCCTTTTTTCTTGGTCTGGGGCAAATGTCGGCTGCTCGAATTCTTGTGGAGAGCTCAATTCTTCTTCGTTGTCTCTGGATTCGTTTTCGGTGTTACCTTCGTCATCATCGAGGAACATATGAGAATCATCTTCGATGATATCATCATCCTCTTTTGGGTCTGTTCCAGAAGCCCAAGATTCCGCTTGCTCTTTCTTCTCGAAGGTCTGTGTCTCCCCATCTTTGTTCTTTCCCGTCCATTTCCCCTTCTCGGTTTTCCACACATCACCAGGCTTACGTGTCTCCCTTGCCAAAAACAACGAGGCAACCTTCTTGTAATTCATCGACAAATCACGATCTGCTTCCGCACCCATATTCGATAGATCGGGATCTTTGTCTGGACTGATCTTCTCTTTGCGCTTGTCCTTTCTGGGCGGCTTCTTCTTGGGCAACGGCTTCACCAGCTTATCGGCTTCCTCGTCTTCTTTCTCGGTGTGCGTCTTGGTCGCGGTACGCATATCAAATACATACGGCTGCATGGCCTTTCGTATCTTGCGCAGCACCTGTGCGATAAGACGCTCTGGTTCGCCATACAGCCATTCTTCTTGTAACGCGCGCACCATGAACACCATCTCTTCACAGAAGGTGACATACGTACCTTTTTTGTCGAGTGTGATGGCTTCTTCAAACAGAGCTTCAATGGTCAAGAAGTGTTTGACGATACAGTCTGGGCATCGCTTCTGCTTTTGAAAGAGATGGTCTTCGAGCAGAACACACTGCTTCACTATCTCTCTCAAATTGTATCGTGGCTCTGTGACCGGAAGCATACTGCCAATCACGTTCCGTACCGCTGTTCGATTCATCATATCTATCCCTTTGTCACCGTAGGGATTAGATAGAGAATTTATTGCCCTTGTGTGACCTCTGTCTGCACAGGTTTCTCAAAGACCAATACATGCCCAAGATAGACTTCAAGCTCTGGGTGTGCATATTTGGTGCTGTGGACTTTGGTAAACCCACGCTCAGTCAATATGGTATCCAAGATGTCACCCTTGCCTTTATAGATGGCATAGATTTTGTTGAGAAGGCTCACACGGCTTTTGCCAAACATCTTGATAGCTGCCCGATCACCACGTGTTAATTCTTTCTGCTTTTCCATTTCTGCTCCTGTGTTTTTGCTGTTGCAATGTCAACACGGCTGGGGCATGAAAAGTGGTGTGAGAAAGTTCAATTATCTTTGGCTTACTTAGTCTTGGCCAAACGTGCCATGAAGTCGGGTATTTTCAAGATGGAATCTGCGATGTATTTCTGGCTCATATCCATAGTCAGCCTACTTGCACCTCTGAATTCTCTGCTTTCAAACTCTATCATTCCTTTTTCTGCAAATACGCGCATGTGGCTATATGGATAGGGCCTACCATACACAATCTCAAGCCCATCCTCCGATATGCTTTTGACTTCCATGCCCGATTTCCCATCGATCTTTTTTGCAAGGGAAGCCCACCAAGACTTGATGGCTGCATTTAAGCTATCTGAGCTTGCTTCTTTATCCGACAACAAAGGTAAAAGGTCTTCTCTCAAATCCGGATTCGCATGGGCAAGTTTGATAATTTCATTTCTTAAATTCATTTGTAAACCCCTCTATTCCCCTTGTGGATCTTATTGAGGGAGTATCGAACCTTTAGAAGCGACCACCACCTTCATCTGGCTTGCTGTACTCAAGCCCCAGCTTTTCTGCGATGATCTCGGCAGCATTGGAATTCTCTGCAAGCGCACGACCTACATCCGAATAGATGCCGCGAAGGGCTTCGTTGAAAGAGGAATCATTGAGGTCAAACAAGTCTCTCTGCAACTTCTCTTTCGTCAACTCTGGATCGATGTTCAACAGCTCCAAAATGATGTCGATATCCAGACTTCCTTTTTGATAGAGGTTGAACAATGCGTCAAAGGTGTCTTGGTTGTCTCGCAAGGCCAATCGTGTGAAGCTCAACTGCGGATAGATGACCTGCTCTATCCCATCTTCATCTTCTTCAATGAACCCCATACGGGCGCACATGGGTCGGAATATCTGCTCTTCGATGAAGTCCTGTAGGAGCTCTCGAAGAAGCATGTATCTGGTATTGATGACTTCCAAATTGATACGGTCACCACTATAAGAGGATTCACCACTCAATAGACTTTCGGTAACACCCAGACCAGAATAGAGCTGTCTATCTGTGAGATCATATTCGCTTCCCAAATCCAACAGTCGTTGGTCTGCACCCATCTCATCCCAATTGATAGGGAAGTTTGCGATGATAGAGTAGTCTGGATCTTGTAATGCGGTGTCCACTTGATCTCTCAGTTCTTCTACATCTTGAACATCCATATCCTCGCCATAGACAACCCGTATGGGTGTCATGTGTCTGGAGGCGATAGATGTTTGCGCTTGACGCAGTTTGTCACGATAGACCAATGTTCTCAAACATCGCTCTAAGATCGAATGGCCTCTGGGTTCATACTGGGATTTCTTTCTCGCCATGTAGTACACAAAAGAACCGGCATCTGGATCGGTGTTCAAAGGAATATTCTCTCCAGCACGAACAGAAGATACCACATCTTCTGGCATCGAATTTACAATACGCATGGCCTGTGGATCTCCCATAGATGCTTGCTCGATGATGTTCTTGGTCTTGGAATCTGGAATGAGTTCGATGATGCGCTCATCGGTAAACGGAAACGATTCCATATGGACTTGCTCTGGTGGCAACACCCGGATGGCAGTCCATCCGTTGTAATTGCGTTTGAGCCATCGTACGGCTCGTTTGTTGGAATCCTCTCTTTCGACCCACTCTTCGAGGATACCATCATCATTGACGGAACGTACCAATTCATGTGTGATGTCTTTGGGCATATCTGGGGATGTATCCTCGACGAAGATGAACACCTCTCCCATCAGATAATAGTCATGTACAATCTCAATGAGACGATGAAGCAGCCCAACTTTCTTTGACCATTTGGCGCAGAAGTTATGGGATTTTTTCGCAAGCTCTCTGTCCTGTGCTTTTGGCATACCCAGACGGATTTTGGATAGTGGCAGCTCGGTGTGGAGATCGATGGCTTGACCAACAAAGGGATCGGTTCGATAGAAGAAGCGGAAAAAATTACGTTGCTCGTCTTGGCTTTGAGGAAGCTCCAAGAAGTCGGTACTGAGCTCTGGTGAATAGAAGTTACCACCTTGACCCAACGACAAACCACCCACCTGTGGAAACGATGCAATACGTGACATCCCCTTCAAAGTCTTGCGCGGTTTCCCTACGGTGGCCTTCTTTTTGGGATTTTTGTCTTTCGATGTATCACTCATTTTTTGCCCCTACGCCTTTGCATGATGCGCTCGTCTCTTTGTCTTCGTCTCTCTCTTCTTCGCTGCTCGGTTGCTTTTCGATCTTCCAATCGCCTCACAACGTCTGTGAAAGAGGCTCTTTCTTGAAGCGCATTGTATATCCTACCCAGCTTGCGTAGCTGCTCTTTGGCATACCTACGCTCCTGTTCAGATAAGGTTCGATCTCGGCTGGCTTTTCTTAGATGAAACAAAACCTCATGTGCGGACTTTTGGATGGTACTCATCTGGGCTTCCAGAATCTCGTCCAGCGGGTGCTTATTCATCCTTCACCTTTTTGTTGCGGGTCGGAAAATTTGGGGTCTTGAACCATTTCTTGGTTGCGAATTTGATGACCAGCTTCAGCAGCTTTGTATTGGTCGGACATCCTCGAACAACCGCTTCCCATTTGCCGCCCAATTTCTCAAACGACGCACCGATCTTGTTGTACACTTTGACATCATGATGCACACCACCCTTCCCGGACTTCTTCAAGATCTCTTCGATCAAACGATGATCACTTCGTATTAGCTTGCCCATTTTCCATATCCTTTTCGTTATACCCTTCTGAATTCCAACAACCGCAACAACAGCAACGACCTATGAAAAGGTCAGCCAGTTTTCTCAATAATTTCAACATTTACCATCTCCTTTTCTTTCTTGGCACTTGTCTTGATGGATGCGAGCCACTTCGTGAAGAACGACCCCCAAACTTCTTCGATGCTGGCGCAGTACCCAAACGACCAGAAGCAAACAATCTGGGGCTTCCAAGCTGCTGTGAAGCAAGCCATACCATACGAACCAAAGCATCACTCCTATCGTCATGCTTTCCGGCTACATTGGGTGCTTCAACGGTGGTGACAAACTTGCTATGATGCGTCGCTTGCAGCTCCAACAATTCTGCGATGTATCCACAATGTTCTTCGCCCTCTGGTATCGGATAATCATAGAGAACCAGTCTATTGTCAAAGAGCATATCCTTGAAGTTACGGAACATCTCTGATGTCTTATTTTTGGTCATCGTCACAGACTTCATCTGACGCAACCCTCTCTTATGGAGAGCCTGTTCAAGCGGAATACCAGCCCACTGATCAAAGATGCCATCGGTCATCAAGAATTTCTTCGAGAGATCCGCAACCCAGTCGGCCACATCCTCAAATTCCAATCGCTCTTTGCCAACAAAATCTCCCTCCCCAGCCTTGATTTGATCTACCAAATCCACGATGATCTTCCCACTCGCATCCAGATGGCCTATCGCGATGGCCGTACCATCACCCTTCAAACCCAAGTCAAGTCCGACAAAATGAGACACCCTTCGCTGACCAGATGTCTTTGGTCGTGCTTTGGGATCAACACACGCCAATAGGTCTTCTTCTTTCTCTATCCAACCCCTTGTTCGGTCTGTGAATACACCCCCATACTCTGTCCAGAATACGGCTGGGTCTTTCACATAATGCTTCTCAAACTCTGTGGCTGGAACGGTAGGGTTTACTTCCCACGTCGGAGCTTGTACCGCCAGCATATTCTTCGATGCTGCACCACCACTCATGGCGATGTTGAATAGCTTATAGAATTGCCCTTGCTTTCCCAATGGAGAGCTGATGGAGATGATACGCCCCTCTACTGGTCCAATCGGTATACGGGAATCGTTTTCGTCTTTGGGAGAGAAGGCCGATGTCGATGGTGTAACCGCGTTGTATACCGCCTCTGCACCAGACTGCCCCTTATCTGTAAAGTGCGCAACCTCATCGAGAATAACCACAATGTTACCAGCACCACGCAAACCCTTTGCGACACAGGAACGGAATGTAATCTTTAAGGTCGCTTTGGCTGCCGGATCTTCGTTATAGCTCCCATAGCGTTCGATATCCTTTGGTGTCTGAAACCTTGCATAGCTCATTGTATTGTTGGCAGTGAACGGATGGAAAAAGGCACAGTTACGGAAGTGACCAGACACTTCTTGATAAAGCAGACCTGCCTGGTCTTTGTCTGTTGCTACGGAGATGATTTGAATGTTGTTCGATGCAGGTAGCCCATAATAGCCCTGTGGATCTCCTTTCTTTATGAGCTTGTATGTTTCATAGGCTGCAATACAAGCAGAGATGGTCGTCTTTCCAGAACGTCTGCCGATGCTGAGAATCATCTCTCGTCTTTCATGTCCCGGCTTCACCTCTCGAACGTTGCACCTTCCATCGTCATGTATAAATTCCAGATATTCTTTCTCTGTTACCTCTCTGAATTCCTGTCTGCGCCATCCAGATATCTTGAATTTTTTCGTATCATCGAGCTCCAGTCCATAATGCACTTTGAGAATTACGCGCTGCACCGGGAACAGTTTCATCTGTAAGCCCCATGGTGCTTCCACAAACTCTATGATGTCAGCAATTGGTGCATCGTTGTCTGCGATGCGACCAGCTTGCATTACAATATCGGATAAATTCATACACTATACCTCTTTCATGGAGATTTATAGTGATTTTACCGATCACCATTGACGTGGTTTTGGAGGCCGAATAATCGTGTGTGCTATCATCACAGCAGTCAAGGGCATCACGACACCCCCAACAATGAGAGCAGCCTTCACCTTGTTTATTAGAAATCTACGCATGTCTTTTCTCCTTTTTCAAAAGGCCACACGGATACTACCCACAAAGTGGGGCTATCTTTTTCGACTATCCTCAACCCCTACCTTTCTCGGAACAGAATATTGGGAATCATCGTAATAGTCTGCCTCACCATTTTTGGTCGGATAGGCCATGCCGGGCTTTGTGTGGGCGATAAAGGCTTTCACTCGATAATAGTCGCCCATCATGCTCTCTGCTCAACCCTTTTGGGGTACTCTTAATCGTGATTCCCATCTTAGCCCCCGTAGTATGCGTTGATGGCTTCATCGATTTCTTCGGCTGATTCTTTGAAGGAAGTCTCGTTCATACAAGGTGAAGTGTGTTGAACATATGTGTATGCTTGACCGTTTTGAGTATGACCAGCATCTCGGTAAGTGACGATTTGTGTGATATTGATGCGTACTTTGCTTCCATCGAGGGCTGTCAAAATAATAAATGGATTTCTCATTGTTTTGTCTCTCTGTTTAGGTTCACAACCCACACGTACGAGAGCTTAAAACTGGTGTAGAAATCTTATATTTTTTGAAATTAACTTTCTCTAATTCTCTTTCGAGCCTCAGACTTCCAGTTATCGTCGAGCTTTCCAGCGAATTTGGCAAAGATCGTTTCAATCATCTCTGGACGCATATTGGAATCCAGCATCGCCCCTTTGAAGGTTTCCACGATGAAGCCCAAAACGGCTTGGAATTCTGCGCTGTCTATATCGAGGCCATTTGCGGAAAGCTGTCCTTTTCGTTTGAGCCATGTTTCGCCAAC
>MDTG01180963.1_pt1 | contig 14732 bp, 7 predicted proteins | sample 811421 | NCBI WGS metagenome assembly MDTG01 (sample SAMN05326645, study PRJNA326480) | marine metagenome | isolation source: seawater | place: Pacific Ocean: South East | collected 2011
CATGGAGTGATTTCCTTTGAAGCCTACGCCGGGGGGCGCTCCCTCCATGAAGAGTTGCCGGATCCCTTGCTAGATTTACAGGTTCCCCTCTCCGAGCGCATGCCGGGGAACTTGAAGAAAAATGAGATTTGGATGCCGGATGGGCGGGAAGGTATTCGAAGCATCTGTGACCGGTGGGGGCTGCGAGGACTTTCCGCCGGGAAGGCGACGAAAATTATCAAGGAGCGCTTTCTGAACGGATTTACCTACAGTCTCCACCGGAGAAATAAGCGCGCAGGGAAAAGCTCTGCGGTGGCTGAGTTCCTTACCGGGCGGGACGGGGAGAGCCGGGTGGGACACTGCGAGTATTTTGCCACCGCAGCTGTCCTTCTGCTGCGGGAAGCCGGAATACCGGCCCGCTACTGCGTTGGGTATTCAGCCCAGGAGCAGGCGAGAGACGGCGAGTGGTTGCTACGCGGAAGTCATGCTCATGCGTGGGTAAGGGTCTGGCACGGGGAGATTCCTCCCGACGAGATTCCCGAAGGAGTTGATCCCGCAAGCTTCGGGAGCTGGAAAGATTTTGACCCAACGACTCCCCAGTGGTTTGCCCTCGAGGGGGCCGGTTCCTCCAACTGGTCCCGGCAAATTCTCGACTGGTGGCAGAAAACCCGTGAAGACCTGCTGTTGTGGAGAACCTCTCCCGGTAACGGGCAGAGGATTAATTGGACCATCATAGCGACGACCCTTCTTCTCCTCAGTTATCTGGTGGTGCGGCTCTGGCAGAGTCGCACCCGGCGTCGCGGAATGAGGATGGGTTGGACCAAAGGACCGGAAACCCGGCGAACACCCCTTCACGGCCTGGCCCGGCTCGCGGAGCGACCTCTTGGGCGAAGAGATGAAAACGTTGCTTTCACGGAGTGGATTCTCGGGCTCTGCGAGCTTATGCCTGCGGACGAAGCCGACTTACGCCGGGCGGTGAGCTATCACTGGAAGGCTCGCTTTGACCCGATTGGCCTGGAAGCTGGAGAAGAGGACAGGTTTGCCGATCTCTGCGCGAGGTTGAGGGAGGAGATTCGCAGGGTGCCAGCCAGGAAGTGATCTTTCTCCGTGGCTCTCCATCTGGCGGATTTACAGAGTTGCCAGGCCCTGTTAACCTGATTCGTTTGCACCTGCATGCGAGTTCCTGTCATTTTCTTCCACCTTGTCTGGCTCACGTTTGCTTTCCCTCGGATTACCGGAGCCGAGAGTGAACGAGGGGAGCCGCAGCAGCAGTGGAAGTTCACTTCCACGGCCCTCCATGGGAACTTGCTCAGACCTTCCATCGGTAACCTCGGGGGAGAGATCCAGGGATCGTTCAGAATTGCTGAGCAATCCGGTCCGGAGTGCCTTGTGCTCGGACCTGCGGATTCTGCTCCCGGGGGAGGCATCCTGCTCACCACCGAACAGGATGTGGCGAAGCTGCCGACCGGAGCCATGAGCGTGGAAGCTTGGGTTGCGGTCGATGAGACCGCAGATTGGGGCGGCATTATCGGAGCGGTTTTGGACACTGGGACGCGCGAAGCGGGCTGGGTCCTCGGCTATCGGCGGGACCGCTTTTACTTCGGTCTGGCCACCGAAGGTCCGGGACGCATCACCTATCTCCAGTCCGATTCCACGATGCTGCTCAAGACCTGGTATCACGTGGTCGCGACCTACGATGGGATCGGGGAGCAGAGACTCTACGTGGACGGGAGGCTCGATGCCCGGAGAACCGGGCAGCAGGGCCCAATCCTCCGGCCTGATCCTCTCTTCTACACGATTGGCGCGTATCGGGATGACAACGATCACAATCCGTTCACGGGGCGTCTGGCGGAAGTCTCGGTCTGGCACCGGGCCCTGCTCCCGGAGGAAGTGGCAGACCGATTTGCAGAGCGCAAGAACCGCTTCCCCGGCATTGATCCGCAGAAGCCCGAACGGCCCGGAGCGGAGGACGAATGGGTCACCTGGCGAGGGGACAACCTGCGCAGCGGCAGGTTCTTTCAGAAGATCGATCTTCATCCCTCAGCCAAGCCTCTCTGGATCTACCAACCCCGTCACGCCCCAGCACCCGCCTGGCCCGGCACGGCAGGAAGCGATCACTGGCGGGACCGTGGGACATCTGAGAAACCGAAGGTAACCTTCGATTGGGTGAACGATGTTGCGGTGGCGGGAGGACGAGTATACTTCGGATCTTCGTCTGACGACTCGTTGCGTTGTCTGGATGCGGGAACGGGCACTCTTTTATGGACCTACGTGGCCGGTGGCCCGATCAGGCTGGCGCCTACCGTCAGCGGGGAGCAGGTTCTGTTCGGTTGTGACGATGGAGCGGTCTATAGTCTGAACGTGCAGAATGGTACGCTGCGGTGGAAGGCGCGGCCTCCCTCTGCTCGCGCTCTCCGGCTTCCTGGAAACGGAAGGATGATGAGTATTGCGCCCATCCGTACGGGAGTCCTCGTGCGGGGAGAGACCGCCTATTTCGGAGCTGGTCTCTTTCCAGAGGAGGGAATGTGGTATTGCCGGGTGAATCTGCAGGATGGTCGCATTATCGAGGAGAAACCGATCCAGCACAGTCCGCAGGGCTACATCTTCGAGCGAGCGGGATGGTTGCATTCGCAGGCAGGACGCTCGCATGGAAGTGGCGCGCTTGCGAACGTAGCGGCACGTTCCAAGGTGATCGTCCCGGCTCCAAGTATCCTGTCCAAGTCCGCCGCAGCGCAGTTCCCCTTTGGCCTGGTGCAGACCCCCGACCGGTCCTTCGCAGGAAATGGAAGTGGAGTGGCCGCTTTCGAACGGGGGAATCCGAAGCCGGTCTGGACTGCCGAGGTGAGCGCAGCAGCGCGCGGGCTGGCCCTTGCTCACGGAAAGCTTTTTGTCAGCACCACGGACGGGAGAATCCACGCTTTTGGGGCTTCCGCCCCTCGCACGACCCGGCTCCATGTGGAGGAGAACCGGATGGGTGATCCGCCTTCGCCCGTTCCGGCTTCTGTTGACCATCTGATCAAGACGCTGCCGCGCAGCCGTGGCTATGCCCTCGTGGTTGGGGTAGGGGACGGGTCCCTTCTAAGAGCTCTCGCCGAGCGCACGGAATTACACGTAGTGGGAGTCGATACCGATGGCGGGGAGATCGCGCGGATGCGACGGGAGTTTGCAGCCCTGGGGCTGTACGGGGTTCTCGATCGTTCCCTGGGACGGGGTAGCATTTCGCTGCAGGAGGTGGAGACGCTGGAGGCCCTTCCCTTTGCGGACCACCTTTTCAACCTGATCCTGCGAGGGAGTTCCGACGTTGCGCTTCCGCCGTCCGAGGCTCATCGGCTCGCCAGCCGCTGGGAGGGAATGGTGATCAACGGTGAGGGTGGGGCAGAGCGAGTGGAGCCCCCCGCCGGAGCGGGGCAGTGGACGCACGCCTACGCTGACCCGGGCAACAGTGCTGCCAGTGGGGAGATCATGGTCGATGGCGAAGTTGGACTGCGTTGGTTCGGACGCCCGGGACCAGAACGAATTATCGATCGTCACATGCGGGCTCCCCCTCCCCTTGCGGGTGGCGGGTATCTCCTCGTCCCGGGGCGGGATTACCTCTTCGGTCTGGATGCCTGCAATGGGACCATACTCTGGGAGCGGGAAATTCCCCGCTTCATGCGGGTTTCGATGCTCCGGGATTGCGGTAATCTCGTCCTCGACCCGGTGGAGAAGCGGGTGTTTGCCTCGGCGGGATCAAAGTGCCTGATCCTGGATCTTGTCACCGGGCGGACTGTTCGGGAGCTGGACGCAGGGGTAGGTCACGACTGGGGCTATCTCGCGCTGGACCAGGGTGTGCTGGTAGGATCCGCAGTTCCAGCCGAAGCAGTGCGGAGGGAAGTAAGTAAGGAGGCCATCTGGGAAGGAGGATACGGTGACGGTAAGCATGCAGTGTGCAGTCATGAACTGTTTGCCATTGATCCAGACACGGGAAATCGACACTGGAATTATCAGCCTGCAGGAGCGATTGCCAATCCGTCCCTCTGTCTCGGGGATGGCAAAGTTTTTTTTCTCGAAAGCCGAAACACACGTTCGCTTCCTGCTGCCCGGTCCGAGTCTCAAAGCCGATCCGGGACGAGGCCACATCCGGGGCGTTGGAGCTACCCGGATTTGCTTGAGCGAGAGGGAGCCGATCTTGTTGCCCTCGACTTGAATACGGGGACTGAAGTGTGGCGTGAACCTTTCGGGGTGAAGGAAGGTGGTATCCTGACCCTTTTTCTGAGTTGTTGGGAAGGACACCTCATTGCAGTGCATTCTCGCAACAGACCTCCGCGGGGACGACCCGGGATTGTCGGGCCACCTGAGCGTCCTCCTCCGGCTCTACCGGTCAATCCTGCTAAGCCCCGTCCTACCCTCCACTACGATGTCCGAGTCCTGCGCACGCTCGATGGCAGTTTGAACTGGGAGCGCATGTTCGACACCGGGAGGCGACCGAACCTGACCCACGGCGAGCAGGACCGTCATCCGGTCGTCACCGGGGGGCGACTCGTTGTCGAGCCCTGGATCCTCGATGTCCATTCCGGGAAGGATCTCTTCACCTTTGCGAGGCAGGGAGGAAGCGGTTGCGGATCGCTCTCTGCTTCCTCAGGGAAGCTATTTTATCGGGCCTCGAATCTCGCTGAGTTTGATCTGGAGAGCAGGGAGCAGCGCCTTGTAAGCAAGGCGACGCGCCCCGGGTGCTGGATTAATATGATTCCCGCGGGGGGACTTCTCCTGGTCCCCGAGGGAAGTTCGGGCTGCATCTGCAGCTACCCGGTTCAGGCCAGCATGGCCTTTGGACCGCGGTCCGCCCAAAGACGAGGTGCGGAGTCGTCGTCGAGGTCAGATGGCACCAGAAAAAAGTAGGTTTTTCTTGTAAGGATCACATGCAAGGCAGGGGGCTCTGCTCTCTTCCGGATTCACCAAAAAGCCACCCGGAAGGGTGGCCATGGTCGGGGCGACTGGATTCGAACCAGCGACCTCTTCGTCCCGAACGAAGCGCGCTACCAAACTGCGCTACGCCCCGACTTTGGGCGGGGAAGAATGGGTCAATTCCGTCAGGGGGCAAGCCGAAAGGGGGAGGAGGGACATTTTGGGCCGTCCGGGCAGAGGCCCTTCGGCGGGGAGCCTGGCACATGTGTTTGATTGTTTTTCATTCTGCCGTTAGGACCATGCATCTTGTGAGATTACGACCGACTGTGCTTCTGATCCTCTGCGCAGGTTTTTTGTCTGCGGTCTGGGCTGGTCGGCCTCATGTCCTGTTTGTCGCAGTGGACGACCTGAACGACTGGATCGGTTGCCTCGAAGGGCACCCGCAGGCTCTTACCCCGAACATGGACCGCCTTGCTGCCCGGGGCATTCTCTTTACCAATGCCCATTGTGTGGCCCCGGCCTGCAATCCGTCTCGGGCGGCGGTTTTCAGCGGCCGGATGCCGGACGTGACCGGGGTGTGGTCCAACCAGAGCGGTTCCCTCGCCCGTCGCTATCCCAAGGCGCGACTCCTGAGCACGGCTTTTGGAGAGTCGGGCTACCGGACTCTCGGAGCGGGGAAACTTCTTCACTCCCGGGGAGGAAAGTCCTTTGGAGAATACTTCGGAGTGAACCAGCGCTGGAGCCCCCTCTCGAAGGAGGCGGTGAAATACACCCGCAAGGCGCTTCCCAGCAAGGCGTCGGCGAATCCCCGTCATCTCACGGAGGATAGCCTGGGAAGGAAGGTTGTTCTCCCGCTCAACCGCATGCCCTCGGATCGGAAGCCCTCGCAGCCTGATGGAGAGTCCTTCGACTGGGGGGGCTGGGATGTCCCGGATACGGATTTCGGGGATACCCGCGTTACGAACTGGGCGATTGGGAAACTGAAGCAAGAAGCCAAGAAACCGCTGTTCCTTGCGGTGGGCTACTACCGCCCGCATATTCCTCTCTGGGCTCCGAGGCGATTCTTCGATCGCTTCAAGAATGATCCCGGGCAACTTCCTCCGGTAAAGGAGTCCGACCTGAGTGATCTTGGTGACATGGGTCGCAAGTGGGCAAGGGAGGCAGTCACGGCTGGTAGTCATGACTCGGTGGTGAAGTATGAACAGTGGCGGGCAGCGGTAGAGGGCTACCTTGCCTGCACGACCTATGTGGATTACGAGATCGGCCGGTTGCTCAAGGCCCTTGACCAGAGTGAAATGGGGGAAAATACGTGGATCATATTGTGGTCCGACCACGGCTGGCACCTCGGGGAGAAGGAGCACTGGGGGAAGTGGACCGGATGGGAGCGGTCGACCCGGGTTCCCCTCATGGTGGTTCCGCCCCGGATACAGGCCGGGGAATTTGCAGCTGGTGGATCGCGCTGCCACCAGCCTGTGAGCCTCCTTGATATCTATCCGACCCTGCTGGAAATCTGCAATCTGAGGGGTCCGGAAACCCTGGATGGGAAGTCTCTGGGTCCGCTGCTGCGGGAGCCCGCACGGTCTACCGGGCGGGTGGTAACCACCACCTTTGACCGTGGTAATGTTTCCCTGCGGAGTGACCGCTGGCGCTATATCAGGTATGCCGGCGGGGAGGAGGAACTCTATGACCTGCAGGAGGATCCTCACGAGTGGACCAACCTCGCCGGCCGGCTCGAGCATGTGGCCACCGTGAAAAGATTTGCCGGCCATATTTCGCGTAAGGACTAGCTGAACGAGCTCGGTCTTCACTCGGCCAGACGCTGGACTTGGCATAATTAAGGAGCTCTCCCGGGGTCGGGGAGGGACAGATCAGAACCGGATCAGCAGAACTGCCATTGCGAGTCTGCCTGAGCTGGTGAAACCTGATAGAAAACAGAGTGCGGGAGGGTCGTGAGGAATCCAGAGGGTTGTCCTTACTGTTGAAATGCTCTAGAACTCCTTCGCAGGCGGGACGGAGCTTCCGAGCAGAGTTCAGGCTTGGCGAGATCCCCCTGGCCGCCTCTACGAAATGAAACAGGAACGTAGCGCCGAGGCTTCAGTGACAGGCCCCCCCCGTCAGGAGCAGGTTCGGTCCGATGAAGCCTTGAACCTGCCCAGGGGACGCACGAGGCAGGTAGTGATTATCGGGGGTGGATTCGCCGGGTTGGAGTGCGCAAGACGGCTTGCAAACGACCGAAGGTTTTCCGTGACCCTGATCGACAGGACCAACCACCACCTGTTTCAGCCCCTTCTCTATCAGGTTGCGACGGCATCCCTGGCGGCACCTGATATCGCAAGGTCGCTGAGACAGATCCTCAACAAGGCCCGCAATGTCACGGTGCTGATGGATGAGGTAACAGAGCTTTCAACCAGTCGCCGGATGGTCCACGGGAGGTCAGGCAAGGACTACCACTATGATTATCTTCTGCTGGCTGCCGGCGTTCATACGTCGTTTTTCGGGAAGTCGGAGTGGGAAGAGCATACGATGGGGTTAAAATATCTCAGTGAGGCCCAGGACATCCGGAGAGCCGTGCTGAGCAATCTCGAACGAGCCGAGCTCAGCGAGTCGGAAGATGAGCGAAAGCTCCTCATGACCGTTGCTATCGTCGGCGGCGGCCCGACCGGGGTCGAGCTGGCCGGGGCTTTCACGGAACTTGTCCATCGATCGCTCAGGGGGGATTACCGAAGGATTGATACTTCGAGCCTGAGGGTTGTCTTGATTGAGGCAGGGAGCCGCTTGCTCGAGTCCTACAAGGAGAGCCAGAGTGCCTATGCCCGGAAGCGACTTGAAGACCTCGGGGTAGAGGTCCGGACCGGGACAATGGTTGCGGACGTAACCGATCGGTGCGTCCACTTCTCGGATGGATCATCCCTGGAATCCTCCGCCATAATCTGGGCTGCTGGGACCGAGGCATCACCGCTGACCAAGCAGCTCGACGTGCCCCTGGCGGATGCTGCGGGGCGGATTACGCCGAAGGATGATCTGTCCGTTCCCGGTCTGCCGAATGTCTTCGTGGCAGGGGACCTGGCTACCATCATGGATGCAAAGGGAAATCCGGTTCCCGGGGTTGCTCCAGCCGCCATGCAGATGGGTCGCCATGTCGCCAAGCTCCTCAAAGAAGAAAAGCGGCTTGAGAAGACGCGTTATGCGGACCGGGTTACAGAATTCCGTGGTGCTTTCCGGTATCTGGACAAGGGCACCATGGCGATCATCGGGAAAAACGCTGCGGTTGTAAAATCGGGAAAGTTTGCTCTGGTAGGATTTCCGGCGTGGTTGGCGTGGCTGTTCATCCACATTCTTTTCCTCGTTGGCTTTCGCAACAAACTGAGTGTTTTACTTGGCTGGGCCTTTGCCTACGCACGAAACACCCCGGATGCACGGGTCATTGTCAAGGGGCCTCTCCTTGGAACGGAAAACCCGGCCAACGCAGCGAGCACGCACAAGAAATAGCAGCGGGGCGGGGAAATGGTGGAAAAGCGAGGCGTCGCGCATCGCTCCAGCGCGAGTGGTCGCCGAAAGGAGGAACCATGTCGCATCTTATGCTGCGCCGGACACCAATTCCCCATCGGCCAGAGCTTCGGCAGTCTCCAGCCCGGACACAATAGCTCCTTCAATGGATGCGGAAGCATAATGATCGCCGCAGAGCACGATCCCGTCCCGTATCTGGTAGGGGAGCTGGTGCGCAGGACCTGCCTCAGGAGGTTGTTCGGGCAAGGCACGCTCAATACGATCAGTCCGGAGGTGCTTCCATGTGCCGACCTTCGGTCCGACCCACTGGCCGAGTTCGTCCTGCACGATTGTCACCAGGTCTTCTTCGGGCGGTAAGCCGAGAACCGACACGGAGATCAGTGCTGTTCCATCGGGCGCGTATTCGGGCGCCACGTCAGAGATGGCGCACACGTTGTTAACCAGCCCGGACCTGGTCGCATTCAGGGCGATGATAGGCTCCGAGAGAGGAGAGCGGGGAGCGGAAAAGTGTAGTCCGGTGACTGACCTCCAGGAGGGGGGCTTTCGTCCTGATCCGGGTACGAGCTGTGCGCACGAGCTGGCATCGGTTGCAACAACGACGTGGGCACCGTTGATTTCTTCACCACTGGCGAGCGTAACCTGATTGGAGGAAACCTTGTGCACCTGTGCGTTCAGACGCACGGTGGAGGCAGGGAGCCGGGCAGCCAGCTGGCGGGGGATTTCCTGCATGCCACCCGCGGGGATTGTCGCGAATCCCTTCGCAAACATCCGGAAGGTAAATTCGAACATGTGGCTGGAAGTGCGCAAATCCCGCTCTAGGAAGATGCCTCCGTAAAACGGGCGGAAGAATCCGTCAATGAGAGCATCAGAAAATCCGTAGTCCCGAAGATAGGTTTCCGTAGTCCGGTCCTGAGATCGTTTTTTTGCAGGGGACTCCTTCCTGATGGCCTCAATCCGCATCTTGCCGACGAGCAATTTGTCGCGCAAGGAGCCAACCGGCTGGAGAGCCGTGGACAGTGCATTGAGGGGACATCGAAAAACGTCCATCATACGGTAAAATTTTCTACCATTAAATAAAAGGGCGCCAGGGCGGAAGGACCTCAGCTGGAGAGCCTCGAGATCAAGAAGTTTTCCCGCTTCCGGGTAGGCACTCAGGAAAACCTGGAACCCGCGATCGAGGAGGTAGCCCCCGACCTCCTCGGTGCGGAGTCTGCCGCCTACGCGGTCAGATCCCTCGAGTAGGAGAACCTGCTGTCCTCTCTGTGACAGGCGGTTCGCGCAGGCGAGCCCCGCAAGGCCCGCGCCCACGATAATGACCCGATCTGCGTTTAGATAGTCCACGGATCACAAACGGCCAACGGGCTCTGTTGTCAACCTGCTTTCCGAAGTCCGAGAAGAGAGGGCGTCGGCCGGACACTTTGGGAAGTTCGTTTTTCCGGGTCGTAGTTGGGCCCGTGGCCCAGGCGATCGGAAGGGCGAAATGCCCATGGAAATCCACGGGAAAGGGAAGAAGAGGAGGTTGCCGATATTCATTTCCTGAAAGAGATGCAATTGATAAGGGCTGCCCCTTCACAAGTCAGGCCTTTTGGAGAGGTCCGGACCGCTTCCCGAGGCCGGAACGAACACGCGCCAGTGAAGAGGCCACCCAAGACTGGACCCGCGGAGACCAGAAGCCTAGGCTGCCCCGTTGTTTCTTCTATCCCTCCCGGGAAGGAGCCGATCCCGCCATGAAAATTTTCCCTGCACTGGCTGTCCTTACCATCCTTGGTGGTGGATTTGGAGGGGCGGCAAAACCGAATATGGTGATCGTACTGGTGGATGATCACGCTTTTGAGGCTATCTCAGCGTATGGCACTTATCTCAAGGATCACGCCAGGACCCCGGCGATCGACCGGCTCGCGAGGGAGGGTATGCGTTTCGACGAATTCACCTGTGCAAATTCGATCTGCTCCCCCAGCCGCGCTACTATTCTGACCGGGCAGTACAGCCATGCGAATGGGGTTCGGGGGCTCAATGGTTCAATTAACGAGGACTCGCCTCAGTATCCTGTTGCACTGCAGAAGGCGGGCTACCAGACATGGCTGGTTGGCAAATGGCACCTCCGGAGCAAGCCCCGTGGCTATGAGAAACACATGACGGTGAAGGGGCAGGGCAAGTATTTTGATCCTACTTTCAGCGGCAGTGAAGGGGAACAGAACAAGGTGAGTGGCTATTCTACTGATGTTTATACCGACATCGCACTGAAGTGGCTCAAGGAACGTGACCGGAAGAGGCCCTTCCTGCTGAGCCTTCAATTCAAGGCCCCCCATCATGACTATGGTCATGCGAAACGTTATGATGATCTGCTGGCCGGGGAGAGCATCCCCGAGCCACCTTCTCTTTATGAGGACATCCGCAACACCGATTCCAACCTGAAGCGGCTGTTTCTCCAAGGGACCAAGTTTCACATGCTACATTCCAAGAAAACGGACAGCAGGAGGGACCCGACCACCAATTATTATGCCCGCCACCTGAAGGACGAAGCTCCCAACGAGATGTGGAAGCATGATTCCGGGAGCGACCGGGACAGGATCCGGGTGGCCTACCAGCACATGATTCACAAGTATATCCGATGTGCCACAGGCAACGACGACAACCTGAAGCGAGTCCTGGATTATCTCGATAGCGAGGGGCTCACCGAGGACACCGTGGTGGTCTATACCTCGGACCAGGGTTACTGGCTGGGGCAGCACGGGCTTTATGACAAGCGGCTCATCCTGGAGACTTCCATGCGCATGCCTTTCCTTATCCGCTATCCGCGGCTGATCAGGCCCGGGAGCGTGAACAAGGACCTCTGCGTCAATGTGGATATCGCCCCGACCCTGCTGGAACTCGCCGGGGTGGAGACTCCGGAGGCCATGCAGGGACGCAGCATGGTGCCTCTCCTTAAGGGACAGGAGGTGCCAAATTGGAGGAAGTCCCAGTTTTACACTTACTGGGGTGTGCCGGCTCATTACGGCATTCGGACCGGGCGGTTCACCTACGTGAAGATGGCCGGTCATCCGGCCGAGTTGTTCGATCGGAAGGAGGACCCGGAGCAGTTATCCAACGTCGCGGGGCGTGATTCTTACCGGAATGCCATCGCTGAGCTCGAGGTGGAGCTCAAGCGTCAGGTTAGAGAGGTCGGGATCGCGGCCTCGGAACTCCCCGGGGCGAAGAACAAATGAATTGCCGGCTCTCATCCCTCGTACTGGTGGCATCGCTCACCCTTACGGGGCCGGTGGGTGCGGCCGCGGCTCGCCCCAACATTGTGTTTGTCCTGTTTGATGATTTTGGATGGGGGCAGCCTCCAAGCAACCGGGCGGATTCGCCCTTCCAGACCCCCTCCTTCGATCGTCTGGCCCGCGAAGGCATGAGGTTCACGGATGCTCACTCGGCGGCGGCCAGCTGCACGCCGACCAGATACGGTCTTCTCACCGGACGCTATCCTTCCCGCATCGGGCAGTTCGGGGTCCTGACTACCTATTCCGGGCCCATCATCCCGCAAGAACGCCTGACGGTAGCTTCCTTTCTCAAGGGGCAGGGCTACCATACTGCCTGCATCGGGAAATGGCACCTCGGACTGACCTGGGCTGGAGACAAGAAGACCCGGCCGGCTACTCCGGAAATCGGAACGCGCTTCGAGGGTGGGCCAAACGCTCTCGGGTTTGATTATTTTTACGGGTTCACCCATGCCCGCAACATCGGTTGTATCCTGGAACAGGACAGGGTGGTCTCCCACATCAAAGCGATCGAGAACCAGCCGCTCATGATTTCCAAGGCTCTTGATTATATTACCGAACGATCCCGCTCAGAGAAGCAACCGTTCTTTCTCTACTTTCCGATGTGTCCGCCGCACAAGCCGATCGTCCCGGCACCCGGATTTACCGGGAAAGGGGGAAGTCATGGTAAAGGTAACAAGTATGCGGACTGGGTATACCAGGGTGACCACATGCTGGGACTGATTCTTGATGCGCTGGAAAAGAAGGGGTTGGGTAGAGAGACCCTTGTCATTGCGACCGGTGATAATGGGGCGGCGGGGCGTCCTTATCCCCCCCTGCGGGCGGACAAGGGCAGCATCTACGAGGGTGGACACCGGGAGCCTTTTGCCGCGCGCTGGCCAGGCCGGATCAAGCCCGGCTCCGTGTGCCCCGGACTGGTCTGCCTGAACGATCTCCTCGCGACCTGTGCGGATATTCTGAAGGAAAAACTCCCTCCCGGGGCGGGGGAGGACAGCGTGAGCATCCTCCCTCTTCTGGAAGGAGGTGCGGAACCGGTAAGGGAAGCGATTGTCCACCAGGCCTCCGGCGGTCTGGCCATCCGGCAGGGTCCATGGAAGCAGATCTTTCACCGGGATGGAAGAAGCGAGTTGTTCAATCTCGAGAAGGATATCGGGGAGACGAGGGATCTCAGGGCATCGCAAAGCGAGGTCTCGGCGAGGTTGACGGCCCTGATGCAGCGTTACATTGACCGGGGCCGCAGTACGGACGGCCCTCCGCAGAAAAATGAATTCTCGCTGAAGCTCTGGAGTGGCGCGGAGGGGGGCAAGAAGAGCCGCAAACGGACCAATAAAAGCATTGAGAAGAACTAATTTTTTTTACCCCATGGCGTGCGTGAAAATTTCCCGGCTCCCGACTCTCTTTCTGACGCTGACTGGATGGTTTCTGCTTCAGCCGTGCCCTGCAGTGGAGAAGAGGCCCAATATCCTTTTCATCATCGCTGACGATCAATCTCCTTTCGACCTGAAGATCTATAATCCGGATTCATTTCTGGAGACTCCGAACCTCGATGCCCTCGCGGCGGAGGGAATGGTTTTAGACGGAGCTCACCACATGGGGGCGTGGGTCGGGGGGGTCTGCACGCCCTCGAGGCACATGGTGATGTCGGGTCGCACGGTCTGGCATATTCCGGACAGGCTGAACCGGGTCATGAATCCCCACGGGTCTGATCCGAAGCTCGTGCCTCCAGATCTTGCAATGCACACGCTGCCAGCGGTATTCAACCGGGCAGGCTATGACACCATGCGGACCTGCAAGCGTGGTAACAGCTACGACAAGGCCAACGCCCTTTTCAAAATCTGTCACGATGCAACCAAGCGGGGAGGCACGGATGAGAGCGGAAGCGCGTGGCATGCGGAACAGGTCCTCAATTATCTGTCCGCGAGGGAATCGGCAAAGGATGCGGCCCCTTTCCTGATCTACTTTGGTTTCTCTCACCCCCACGATGTGCGGGACGGGAAACCGGAATTGCTGGCCAAGTATGGGGCGGTGAATCACAACGATCCGGAATCCCCCCCGCCTGCAAACGCAAGGCAGCCTCCGCTACCGGTGGGCTACCTGCCGAAGCACCCTTTCGACAATACCCATATGACCGTTCGTGACGAAGTAGCCGTGCCCGGGGTCTGGAAGAGGAGAGACGAGCGGACCATCCGCAACGAACTGGGGCGCGAGTTCGCCTGCAGTGAGAATATCGACATCCAGATTGGCCGGGTTCTCCGCAAGCTGAAGGCCATGGGAGAACTGGAAAACACCTACATAATCTATACTGCTGATCACGGAATGGCCATCGGTCGGCATGGTTTGCAGGGGAAACAGAACCTCTACGAGCATACCTGGCGCGTTCCCTTCATCGTAAAGGGGCCGGGGATCGCAGCTGGCTCGCGGGTGCCGGGCAATATTTACCTGCTCGATATTCTGGCGACGTTGTGTGACCTCGCCGGTATCGACATTCCCAAGACGAGCGAGGGGAGAAGTTTCAGGCCCGTTCTGTTCGGGGAGAAGCAATTTGTCCGCGAGGTGCTCTACGGGGTGTATTGCGGGGGAGCCCGGCCGGGGATAAGGTGTGTCAAGAAGGGTGACTGGAAACTGATCAAGTACGAGTCAGACAAGGGGTCGGTGCGGAAGACGCAGCTGTTCAATCTCGCCCGGAATCCCCATGAACTTGTCAGCGAGCATGGTAGTCCAGAGGTGGTCGCCCTGACCGCGCACGAGCCGGAAGCAGAGGAGCGCAACCTCGCCGGGGATCTTACCTACGCCCGGAAACTTGCGGAAATGGAAGGACTACTACTCGAGGAGATGCGCCGCCTCGATGACCCTTATCGCCTGTGGAACCAGCCTGATGACGGGCTGCCCGTTCCGGAAATCCGGGAAAAAGCTATTCGACCGAAGAAGCGCCCAGCCCGTTCTCGTCGCTGAAGGAGGCCGGGGGTTCAGCCCAAGGCCTGGAAAAAATATAAATCCCAGTGGACCAGCTGGCGCGCCCGAGAGGAGTCGAACCCCTAACCTCCTGATCCGTAGTCAGGCGCTCTATCCAATTGAGCTACGGGCGCGTGTGCCGATCCGGCG
>MDTG01399768.1_pt1 | contig 14732 bp, 9 predicted proteins | sample 811421 | NCBI WGS metagenome assembly MDTG01 (sample SAMN05326645, study PRJNA326480) | marine metagenome | isolation source: seawater | place: Pacific Ocean: South East | collected 2011
AGAGGACTTCGCGTAAAAGCAGGACGGAAAACGTGCCGATGATGATGCGAACGACGTTTCGAATATCATCATCATCATCATCATCATCATCATCATCGTCGTCGTCCTTTTGCGTTTTCACGAGAATTAAAAAATGCAGAAACGCGAGCGCCGCCATCGACACCAAGAACAGAAGACGGAGGAGGACGAGAGCGAGCAAAAACGACGACGAAGACGCGCCGCAGGGGGAGTCGTCTTCCTCTCTGGAATACACGCTCGATCGGCCTTTGCTCGTCATCATCGAATGCGACGGGGTGATGATTGACGTCCAAACCGCCGGGCACCGAGTGGCGTTTAACGAAGCGTTTAAAAAATTGTCAATCACGAGCGCAGATTGGACACCAACAGAGTACGCGACTTTGTTGCGGTCGGGTGGAGGCACCGCGGAAGGTATGATTGAGCGCTATTTTCACTTCTACGGGTACCCACGCGCGGATCTACGGGACGAGGTTGTCGCCGAAGAAAACGACATGGAGAGCGCGTACGAGGCGTACCTCAGGAGACAACAAGGTCCAAACGCGAAGGAAGATACGTTTATGGGTGGTCCGCAAGCTGGAAAGAGTCCATCTGTTCAACCGCCATCTGATGAGTTGAAAATGAGACGTCGGGAGTTTATTCAGCAAGTCGCTGAGACGAAGGACGAGACGTTTATCGAGATGTGTCGAGAAGGCCGATTGCCGCTTCGACAAGGCGCTTTAGCTTTTATGGACGAGTGCCTGACGCACTCAAATCCGGACGTGAAAGTTTTATTGGTAGGTGAAACGGGTTCGTCTCCAGAGGAAGGGGTCTTATCCGCATGTTTGACGCAACTTGGCGAACTGCGCGCGGCGGGCGTGAGCGTCGCCGGGTCGCCGGAAACGCTCGCCGGGAAGGATAACTACGAGGACGCGTTGTATAAACGCATAGAGAGCGATAAAAAGAAGAAGAAAGGTGAATTATTAGCACCCGAAGTTGGTGGAGACTTGCAAAGACAGAATTTCAACAGCGATGTCGTCATCGACTCGAGCATGTTTGCTACTTCCCGAAGGTCGTCGCTGACGAGAGCTGCCATTCGAACAGCGAGCGAACGGGAGGGATTCGACGTTGAATTTGACGTCATTTTTGTCGGTGGGAGTAATTCGACGTGTAAAGCCGCCTCTGATGCTGGCGCGTATTCTGTCGTCGTTCGAACGAGCGCGCAAAGAGGCGGCGAGTTTAAAGACGCCGACGGCGTCGTGGACGGTTTCGGCTCCGGGGGCGGTTTAACCATGCGTTCCTTGAAAGCGCGCATGGACACGAGACGGAGGACGCTTTTGGACGACGCGGCGTGATGGCCCACCGCATTTCTTCTTCGACTTGATTTTCGACTGTATTCAAACTCGACACTGGTCTTGCTTAGATATGTTTCTTGTATAATGACGATTTGACTTGACGATTTGACTCCCTAAACACGTTAAATAAAAATCTTAACTTGAGAGAAAGTTCTTCTTTCTGTGTCGCGCTTTTGTGTGTGCAGTTCCAGAGAGACGGACCACGAATCGATCCACGTTTTTGCGTTGCCGCTGAGCGTCGCCTTTGTTTTGTCGTTTTCGTGCGTCTCTCGCGCGAGAAGCTGCAGCGTTTCGAATCGTAAATTAAAAACAATTGGAAGAGGCCGCGTCCGTAACTGCGAGATTACCCACAAAACAACCCTTTTCCTTTGAAGAGAAAAGAAGATGACAGGCGAACACGAACGCGCGCCTTTGTTGCTGGACGACGAGGAGACGCGTCATTTTCCCGCGTCTTCGAAGACCACGGCGAAAGGTATCGTCGCGGTGGCAGCCGCGGTGACGTTGTTGACGCTCGGGATTGCCGGCGTCTCGCCAACGACGATTGGGGGAGGAAGACGTTCACAGTCGCACGTTTTAGGCGCGTATCCACCGGAAACGTACGCCAGAGACACGTCTAAATACGACGCGAATCTACAATCGAAGACAGAAGGCGAAGAGTTACCAGTTTTCGTGCACATTCCAAAAGCCGGAGGGACGTCCGTAGAATCTATGGTTGGACAAGCGGGAGGGAAGATTGGGTCGTGCAACTCGGGAGATACCGCGGGTAAGAGACCGTTCGAGTTATCGGAACCGTGGGTGAGAGGTGGATCGGAGGATATGCACACGCCACCTGCGACGTATTTGGAGAATGGATTTACAACGGTGAGAAACCCATACGCTAGAATGGAGTCAGAATTTTTGTGGGGTGTGGCGAGGTATACGCCGGATAAATACGACCAGATGCCGGTTGGGTACAGCGAGGATACCTGTCGAGAGTTTGCGAGTTTCGTTAAAGATGTGAGCAATTTTGCCACCGGGCATCCGCTGTTGGCGTGCTACTTACAAGATCATTACTCACCGGACGGGATGCAAAAGTGTAACGTAAAGTATTTCCCAACTGCATCGGTGCCGTTGGCGCATTCGCACCATGTGCCTCAATACGTGTTAGCGAGGAAAGTCAAAACGGTTTTCCCGTTGGAAACGTGCGTAACAAGAGAAAGCGGGACGTGTGTGGATGTGAATGTAGAGTCGTCGACGTATGGAAAGACGATGCCGAACTTACTGGCATATTTGCAACATTACTTTTCACCTAAGATTTCGTATTACGAAGGCAATGGGGTTGGATTGAGAAAAGATGTACAGAAACCGAGCGTGAAAAGGTGCTGGACAGACGGAAGCATCGACAAGGAAACTTTAGGTAAGTTTCAGTTGGGATATTCTCCCGACTTTAGGACGTATGGGTATGATTTGATGCCGCCACAAATGGATGAGGACTCGGCGGCGTTGGGAAAAATAAATTACGAACATCCCGCTGTGAATGCGGTGAGGAAGAGTTTGGAAACCGTTGGGAATATTTTTGCGTCCCCGTCGGTTTCTTCTGAATCAAAGAATGCTGATGCGCGAGAGGCGGCGAGTGCGGCATCTTCCAACCATCACCGGAGTAAACGACATCGACACTTAAACTCTGAAGATTCTGCGAGTTTAGGAGGCGAAAGATTGATGGCGAAAGATATCGAGTTTTTTCCTACCTGTCCGATTTAAAGGTATTGCTATTATTACTTTGTCTATTATGTAGTTTAATAACGAAGTTTTGTCATGCGTGTGTACATTTTTATCCCCTATCGCGAGAAGAAGGATCGCCTAACAACGGCGTCGTTATCGTGCCTTCACCTTCTTTACCTAAAGTCTCCTCCCGCATCCCTTTCTGCATTCTAACCTCCTCCATATCTCTACTCTTCGCCACGTTGAACATTGCAAACCCAGCGACGGCAAGCCCGTAACCCACGACTTCCATCCACGTCAACGTCTCTCCGTACGCCACCACAGCGAACAAAATAATGCACGCGTTTTTAATCTGCGACATCGCCTTGAATAACGTTGCCCCTGCGTTTTGCACCACCCCCAACCCGCTCAACGTCACCAAAAAACCTAATCCCGCGCTAATGCAAAACAAATACCAATACTCGTGCATGACTTGCACGTGCTCCCGACTAAACAAATTCTGCCCTTCAAAAATCGCCGTTAAAAACGTTAAAAATATTAACGTCGCCGGACAAAAATAATACATCCCTTCAATCAACCCCATCTTCCGATTGACCAGCAGCAACTGTATCCCGACCGACCTCATCGCCTCACTCACCTCCGCGATAAGCATGCACAACAAGCCCATGAGAGTAAAATGCATCTCCCCGTAGCACGCGATCAACGACCCGCACACGATGACGCAAAGAGCGACTAAAATTTTCGTGTTATGCCTATCCAATCCAAATGCGATCAAAACGCCAAACGTTATCACCGGTGCAAACGCTTTCAGCACTTGTATAAACGCTAACGACAGGTAAAAATACGCCATATTCGCCGCGGCGAGCGAACATGCTGTCGCCAATCCAATCGGCAACACTGATACCGTCCACTCTTTCAATGTCAAATTGTGTACCAATGTCGTTCGTTTCGACCACACCATGCCTAAGGAAACGATCCAACCGAACCAAGAGCCTAAACTCGACACAAAAATGGCCGAATGGAAGTTTGTGTTCGTGATCAAGTGTTTATTCGATATCACCGTCGTCGCGGCGAAGAATAAATACGCGAGACCGTAGCATAAGGCCCAAAAAATTTGGCTCTTGTCGTACGACGACGTTTCCATCGCGTTCTTCTGTTGGAGCGTGTGAACGAATAATGCGCTTAAATAAACCACCCTTTTTTTACGTTCTGCTTTCCGCTCTCTTTCTTTCTTTCTTTCTTTCTTTCTCTCTCTCTCTCTCTCTCTCTCTCTCTCTCGCTTCCCGCGCAGTTCGTCGACCCGGACTTGAGCAGTCTCTCCTCGGTTTATTATGGGGGACAAGAAGATTTTGGAGATTAAGCCCGCGTCCCTCTACAAAAAAAAAGGCTCCTAAATCCTAAACCCTAAACCCTAATCAGAAAAAAAGAGTGGGGAGATTTTTGGCTTTTGACGTTTCGTCTTGCAAAAGTGATATCCCACCACCGCGTGCGAAGAAGAAGAGCACCTTCCACGCCCCCCAACCCCCTTCTCCTGAGCGTCCCTCGTCCTTCTCCTCTCCCCTCCTGCGCGCCTCTTTTTCGATGTCCGAACGGTGGTGGAGTCGTGGGCCCCGTGCACCTCTTCGCGGCGACGATGGTCCCGAGTCGTCGGCGGATGACATCAGAGACGTCGACTCGGAAACGATATCTCTGCAAACGCCCGTGTCCAGATGCGTGCGACAATCATCGCGAGACCCGCGGACGGATTTAGCGCTCGAACGCGCTCGAGCGACGTTCAGATCGAAGGAGTTGGAGACGTTGTTAGCAGGCGGCATCGAAAACGTGAAACTGCGAAAACTCGTGGCGGAGACGGTAACGAAGGATGCAGTTTTCGGGAACAAAACGAGCGAGAAGTATTCCTTGCGAAGAGAGGAGTTGTACCGAACGACGTTGGAGAAGTACCTGGAAATTCCGAGAGTCGCGAGAGAGATTTTGGCGAAGATGGACAAGATCGACGGCGGTACGAATAGTAGGAGTGAGAGTAGTGGGAGTAGCAACAACAATAATAGGTTGATAGCCATCGCTCGCGTCGTGCGCGAGTTTATCGACGAACCGGGAGGGTTAGATTTACATCTCGGGATGTTTATACCGACAATTCAAGGGCAAGGGACAGACGCGCAGAAGAAGTATTGGTTGCCCAAGTGCATGAATTTAGAAATTGTCGGGACGTACGCGCAAACAGAGTTGGGCCATGGGACGTTTATCAGAGGATTGGAAACGACGTGTACGTACGATGTTCGAAGGAAGGAATTCATCGTACATTCGCCGACGTTGACGGCGACAAAATGGTGGCCAGGAGGATTGGGAAAAACAGCGACGCACGCGATTGTCATGGCGAGATTGTTCGTGCCATCTTCATCATCGTCTTCTATAGGGCCAGTATTCGCGGATAAAGGCATTCACGCATTTGTCGTCCAAATTCGGTCGACAAAGGATCATTTACCGTTGCCAGGAGTCCAGTGTGGAGACATCGGAGATAAGATGGGATATAACGCGGTCGATAATGGATTTCTACGCTTCGATCACGTGCGGATACCGAAAGACGCCATGCTTATGGCTCACTCGAAAGTTTTAGACGACGGGACGTACATCCCTCCGCCGGTGAAGAAAGCCGCGTATGGGACCATGGTATTTGTTCGATCCGATATCGTCATGAACGCGGCTTTGTACATGAAAAAAGCCGTGACGATCGCGTTGCGATATAACCTCGTGCGACGCCAATCCAACGCGGACAGTACAAATAATAACGTCGAGACGCAAGTGTTAGACTATCAACACTCGCAGCGGACGCTCTTTCCGATTCTCGCCTCTTCGTTTGCATTTCACTGCACGAGCGACTTTATGCGAAGAATGTATTTTGAATTTGTCAAACGTTCACAGTCTTCGAAGAAAGATTTCGATGCGTTACCGGAACTACACGCGACGAGTTCAGGTTTAAAAGCGTTTTGTTCGTGGAAAACCAAAGATGCGATTGAGAGTTGTCGCTTGACATGCGGCGGACACGGATACCTCGCGAATGCCGGGTTTGGAACCACGTTTGCGAGTTACGCCCCAAACGTCACTTATGAAGGCGACAACAACGTGTTGTGTTTGCAAACTTCGCGCTATTTGCTTAAAATCATGCGCGCGTTGCAGGCAAAACTAGTCACTGAGGTCAAATTAGTTGGACAAATGAGATATTTGGGAGAGAGCGGCAACACATTTACCTCCACTCTAGGACACGAAGTAGACATTCGCGACGAAGACGGTTTATTGCGCGCGTACGAACATCGTGCTTGGCGTTTGTGTTCGCAAGCAACCGCCCGTGCCGGGAATCTTTCCGTCGACGAAGCTATGCGTTTGGACATGGTTAGCTGGATTAAAGTCGCCAAATCGCACTGCGCTTTAGTCGTCCTCTCAAACTTTTTCGACGGCATCCATGAAGCCGAAAAACTCAAGGCGAGCAAAGAAACTATCGCGGTTCTCAAACGTCTAGCCACGCTCCATGCTCTCTGCGGCATCGAAGACGAACTTGGTGATTGGGTCGAAGACGGCTACCTCGAAGCCATGCAATGTCAACTCATTCGAGCCGAAATCGCCCGACTCCTACAAGAGCTCCGCCCAGATGCGGCAGCCTTAGCTGACTCCCTAGGTTTGGACGATTACTTCTTAAACTCAACCTTAGGTGCTCGGGATGGGAACGTGTACGAGAACCTTTTTGCCGCTGCGCAAAAAGCGCCGTTCAACGCATCGCACACGCCGCCCGGGTACGCTGATTTGCTTTGGCCGCGATTTAACCGTAAAGGTGACGGGCGTTCAAAGCTGTAAAATAGTACACATCTCTAACGCGTACTCGTCATCGCACGGGTACGCGCCAGTTAACACATAGTAATACGAGCAAAAGCATTAGATTTTCATCCCCATACGATTCGCTTCGCGCGCCTCGCCTCGTGTGCATAAAAGAGAAAGAGAGAAGAAAAGCGACGTCACTTTTTTCTGCGTTTACACGCGCAGATTTTCCTTCATGGACGACATCGAGCAGCTCTTGCTCTGTATCCTTCTCCTTCTCCTCGTTGTTCGCGTTTTCAAATCGGTATCGGAGGCTCGCGCGGCCGTACCGGGGTCGGTTTCCGTCCGTGCGTTCTTCGATTCGACACCGGTTCAACTCGCCGATGCGCTCGCGCTGTTGAAGGATGTACCACCAATGCAATCGAACGACGACGACGACGATAAGATACCCGACGCGACGACGGACGACGAAACAACGCGTTCCACGGAGCGACGACAGATCACTACAGATGCCATCGAGCGCGCAAACGTCGCGTTGCACGCGAAAGGAGGCGTTCCACCCAAATCGAAACGATTGCTCGTAACGGGTCTCTTCTTTGCCTATGGCGCAGCGGCGGCGACGTGTTGGTGGTACGTGGCGTCGCCGATGAGAGACCGGATTGTCGCGACGAGGACCTCGAGGACGACGATGCGAGAGGAATGCAGTGAGATCGAATCGAGGAGGAGACGAACGATGGAAGAGAGTGAAGGGAAGGATGTCGTCGTTGTGTACGCGCACTTTGTGCGAAAGCAAGGCCCGGCAGCGACAGAGACGGCGAGAAATATTCAGGAGAAGTTCGGAGAGTGGGTGTTGAGAAGTTTCGATCGTGGCGCGGAAACCAAAAGCGACGTGGGCGTTAAAGTGACGTTTCGTGGGTGCGTGGACGTTATTGACCGTGAGGCGTTCGAAGGGACGACGAAAGCGCAAAACGAAGAATCGGTGAGGGAAGAAGCACTCAAGTCGTTCGCGGCGTGCGATAAAGGTAGAAGTGAAGTAGCGAGACGCGCGAGATTTTATCCGAGTTCGACGGGAGTGAGGGTAAATGAAAACGATAAAAAGAGCGCGAGTGGTATGTATGCGCATGTGGAGAACGAGTTGGGAATGAACTACGCGACGTATCCGAACGAGATTTATGCGTACGTTTTCGACGACGACATCGACGGGGAAGACGGCGAGGAAGCAAACTTCCAACTTCACTTTGGCACCGAAAGAAACGCGTTCGTAGATGCAAAGTGGACCTCGCCTCAGTGGTCTCGGGGCGGCGACGTGATAAGAAAAATTCGACAAACGGTTCAGAAACTGTATTCCTCCGCGTGGAAAGTCGCGAGAGAGGACGCTAAATTTGACGGCCACTTTGGTGCGTCGGCGGCGTCCCTCTCGTTCGCTCTCGTAATTTCCGACGACGATGGTAGAGAAAATCAACCTAAAAATGCAGGAGAAACGCTCTCGTGGAATTTTCGGAAAGACGTGCGCGAACCGTTCGTGTTGAATCTCTCGAAACGTCTCGAACATTTTATGAGAATTGAAGCAGAGTCTCGCATCATGTACCACCACCGCGAGCGAAATGAAAGGAACAATTCACTAATGTCAACATCAAGAAGGACGAGACAGGAAGTCATTGAAGAATTTACACGGGCATTGCCTCTCAGAAAAATTGACATGGACGCAATACCGTCTATGCCAAGTGGGAAATTCATCGTGTACAGAAAAAATGCCATCGTCCGTGGCGACAGCGATGATGACGACGCTCTTCTTCCGAGAAATTGGTTCGTCAAGCAGGATAACGTTGGAGTGACGATTTGGGAGCACTATTCTGGCATTCAAGACAAGGAAGAAATAAACGTGACCGAAATCCTTCCGTTCCTGTTTGCAAACGTGCGCGCGAGATTACTCGGCGTGGATATAGTGTCCGACGAAACGTATGCTAAGTGCGCTTTGCCGGACGCGGTGAACATCTTTTCGATGATGGAAGTGGATGCTTTGCGTACAACTCGCGTCCACGCGGATATGTTAGAAACCGTCGAGATTCTCTGCGGTTCCATGGACATCGGCGACATCGACGCGAAAGACGCTTCCAACCTCGCGTCGAATTTGCAAGAGTCCTTTGCGATAGTCCGAGACGCTCTCTTGATGGAAAATAACCGACAAAAGTTTGAACTCTTCGCCAAAGCCCGAAAACTCGCGTTTCAAACCAGTCGTGACTCCATAAACGTTCGTGAAGAGGGCACGTTTCCTTTCGAACACGAGCTCGCGCTAGGTATGCCGCTCATACTTCCTTCACTCGTAGCTTTTGTCGTTCGGTTCGCGAGAGAATGTGTTCGGTATTCCGCCCGTCGACAGTGTGCGAAGGCGACGTTTTTACACAACAAGAAGCAGTAAGTTAGAGATATAGCACACGTAGACGCTAGCACATAGAGATAATTTAGGCAATGAATACTAACAACCCGCAACATACGATATACACGCTACTCTGAGACAAGGCGCCGCGCTACGTTACCCTTCTCTTAATCGCTCCTAATTCCTTCCCGTAATCTCTCGCGCACTCGTCTATGCACTCCATCGCTTTTCGTTGCGCCACATCCACTCCCTGGCTTTCGACGAAGCTTTGTGCTTTATCGTTGCACGTTTGTGCGCATCTGTGCACTTTCTCTTGGAAGACCTGTAGCTCGTTATTCACCATCGCTTCTTTCTGTTGCATTTCCAGCGTGCAGTTTTGTATGCACTATTTACGATGACATCGCGCGCGATTTCGAGGGAGAGAGAGATAACATTTTTGGGGTCGTCGGTCAGTCGAGTCATCATTCGAGCGTCGTTTCGGTCGGCGGACGATCAACGCGCGAAATCTTTTCCCAAAGGGGTGGTCGTACCTGTTGAAACCTTTCTCGCGATTGCCCGACGTCGTCGCAGCATTTGGAGGAGCACAGAAAGGTTTTCTTCTGTAAAGGACGGAAGATGGTCTTATCCAGACCGTCGGTGAAGTCTTCGAGCTGCTTTTGGAGCGCTTCCATCGGTCTCTCTCTCTCTCTCTTCCTTTTGAATGAATGGGGTGAATGAAGAGCTTTTTTTCCAATTCATTTCTCCCCAATTCCCCATTTCAAAACGACATCTCTTTCTTTCAACGACATGAAGCGACTGTTCGCGAGCGCTGCGCGGCGCGTCGGGAGCAGAGCAGCTCTGTCGTTGGATGGATTCGCGGTTGTAGAAAGAGGACGAAGAGGAGGAGGAGACGCGAAGAAAGCTTTTCTTTTGTCGTCGCGTCACGCGATGATGATGATGATGACGAAGAAGATGGAAGGACGCGCTGGAAGAAGGCACAAAACATCGTCGACGACGACGCGCGGAGACGAAAACGAGACGACGAAGAACGAGACGAAGAAAGAACTCTACGCGGTATTCACGTGCGGAAAATGCGGCGTGCGATCGTCGAAAGGGTTTAGCAAACGCGCGTATAACTTTGGCGTGGTTATAGTCACCTGTCCTGGGTGCCAAAGCAAACACGTGTTAGCAGATAGACTCGGGTGGTTCGGGGAGAAAGGCGATGTGGAAGACTTCTTGAGAGAACGAAAACGAGAGCAAGGAGACGAAGGTGTCAGAGACGAGACGAAAATGATAATGCGGGCGAAAGTGGAGGAAGATGGAACGTTAGAGTTTGACGCGGATGAACTGGAAGCGTGGCGAGAGCGGTTGACGCCGCTAGAGAAGAAGTGAGCGGAACGCGTTGGAGTACGGGAGAATAGAGTAATAGAATGAATAGTCTTTTGTATTGTATTGTATTGTATGAGCAGCAACGGAGAGAATGGTTGAGGAACGTAGTTTCAGGTCTTTTCCACTCGTCTCGTGTTGTGCCTAGGTTTGTTGAATCGATTTCTGCGTACCCCTTCCTTACAGAACGCATCGTCGATTTTTCACCGTTCTCTCGAGATCCATGACTTCTTCCCACGAGTCCACCGTGATTTCAGTTCTACCTTTGACTAAACTTTGCAATCTAGACATAGTTAGCCACGAATGCATTTTCGTTTGCGTGGCTTCTTTCGGATCGTCTTGTCTTTTCTGCACCATGGACGCTTCAATGGTTTTGCTACACGACTCAGAAATGTCCAAGTGCGGCGCGTTGCGAACGAAGGCAACCAGCGTTCGCATATCGTCCAGAATTTGTTTGTCCAGAGCGTGCAAAAGAGTTGTCGAAGATTCATTCTTCGTCGGACGCAATGGCACGACTAAACCTTCGGTATCTTCACTGAACAAAATCGATTTCCCTTCGGAAACAGCCACAAAGCCAATATCCGTTGGCACGGACATTTGATGGTAATCAAAATCATACTCCGCTTTTTGCATTTGAATAACATCTTTCACAGCACGGGCATTTTTCACACCCGTTTCCGTGAGAACGCCGGTTTGCAATTTCGTTTCGTCCAAGACACAAACGGTCCTGTCAGCGAGCTGTAAAGGTCCAGCGCGTAAGCGATTACGGTCGTAGTCTTTTTTAGGTAACCACGTTCGAGCGTTGAGCGAGGGGACGTCCACGGATAGGCACGCGGTCGCTGGACATAAAGACTGCAACGCAAACGCAAGCGCATTAACGAGACCATCGTTGTTCTTACCCCTAGTTGTTCCCTCCTTTGAGGGAGTACAATCGATCGAAAAATTGACGCACAGTGAACCAACTGGGAATTCATCTGTGCGTAAACGAACCCCCGCGCACGCGAGAAACAAAGCGTAATTCGCAGCAACTTTATCACCACCAAGCGCTTCAGTGAAAATGTCTATCATCTTAACGTACAATGCATTTGTTTTTGGAGTGTCGAATGGTTGCGTTACCGACGCAGAAACAGCTGTTTTATTGTTGTTGCAACTTTTATCTTCATTCAAAAGATAACGCTCCGAAGGCGTCTTCAAAACGAGATCTTCGAGTTTCAACTTTGTAAAGCCCAAAGCGTGGAATCTCGGGGCAATAGAGGTCGCTGGAAACAACACGCCCCTTTCCTCTTGCCCGTAAAAGTCTTTATCCGAAGTGTTCATCGTCGTTGCGCCGTCTCCATCCCCCTCAAAGCTATTGCTCAATCCGATGTTCCCAAACGCTTCCGCTGCATGTTCCGGATTGAGACTCAAAACGCCATAAAACTCAACAATATCGTTCAATTTCAACTGAATGGAAGATGACACAGAGGAAGGTTTAGAAGCACCGGCTGTTTGTGCCGAATTTGATGTTGAATCGTTTTCCTTGTTACTCTCATCGTTCGTTTTCTCTTCTACGTCATCGTCCGGCGAATCATACACGCAAACGATACACGGTCCTCGCTTGTCGTTCGGTAACGGCAAATTCCTCGCCTCGTCCAGCGTCTCTCGGGTTCTTCTACTTTTCATATTTACCGCTGCAAAATCCTCGGTTTTCTGCGATCCGCTCATAGGCATTGCTTCCATGGTATCTTCAGAATCGCATAGCTCGTTGTTCTCTTCTTTCATCTTCGCCTCTTTGTCTTTGATTTTTTCCTCCTCGTTATTCTCGTCGCGCGTCCTCTTCTTCGCGCTTCCTCCTCCGATACCATCATCGGTTCCGCGACTACTACTAATACACGTGAAATCCACCAATACATTGCTTTCGTTGTTTTCTTTCCTTCCATCCGTCGAGTCGTCCGTCGAACAATCTCTCTCCTGTGCCCATTTCGCCTCGCCAGGTATCGGGACGCAATAAAACACCTTCCTTTCCCACATTCGAACGTTTGAAGAATTGTGTGGGCTTTCGAATCTAAGTAATCTCTCGTTTTTATCTTCTTCTTCTTCTTCTTCTTCTTCTTCTTCTTCCATCCTCGACATCTCATCGCCTCCATGTTCCGAGAACTTTGTCGTTTGCCAAGCAGCGTTCTTCTTCTTACTCCTAAAACACCCAACGTAGTACTCCGGGTCGCGCATATCTTGCACCATGCATCTCATCCTGCATAATTTACCTTTAGGCACGCTTTCAATCCCAAGTTTAGCGTCCGAATGGTTGATTTCCGGGATCAATCGGTTGATATTTGCGTCCGAGACGCATTTTTTGAGCACTTTGGACACTTTCCAATCCGCATCGATCGGCTCCTTCTTTTCATCGAAACCGTACGTTTGGAACAGCATTTCGCTCGCAAACTTCCGCGGGTTCAAGACGAACTCGCGAAGGTCGATGGAATCTTCGATCTCGATCGTCGACGACATCCCGCTGTACACCGAATGATATCGCGCGCGCGAACAAAAGAGAGAAAGAAAAGAGATAAAAAGTGGAGGCTTTTTTTGAAAATGATTTGTCGTTTTGGCGGGAAAGGAATCGTCGTCATCGAAGACGAAGAAGAAGAAGAAGAAGAAGAAGAAGAAGAACGAAACCGAAGGGAAAGAGCGTGCAAAAGATGTCGATTAAACACACACACAGATTCATCAGTAAGGTACACGATTCCAACAACAACGCAAAAAGAATCACTTTGCGCCTTCGCTCGGAGACGGACCAACCTCCCCGTTTCTATTCCCAGGATGTTCGTCTGGCGTGTTCACCATCGCGCGTCTCCCGACGTCGGTTAAAAATCTATCCGGGAACGCGTTGGCAAAATCTTTTAAGCGGATTTTCGCCTGAGGATTGTTGAAGTGCCACAAACACGAGGCTTTGCCAGTTTGTTTGTTATATACCATGCCGTTGGCATCTCGACCTAATTGAGACATTGGCGCCCCACCGGCAGAGAAGAGGATGGATCCGTCCGCGTCTAACTTGTGCCTTCGAGAGCGTTCGATGTTTTTTTGCATTTGAAAGGCCGTGAGGCACTCTTGGTCGTCGAATTGACGCATGCCTGGGAAGACGGTGTTCACTTCCTCGTCTGTCGTTGCCGCTGGTTTACAAATCATTCCAAAACCGTCTTCCTCTTTCCAATCGTTGTGTCGCACCATTCGATTCTCCGTCGCTTCGATGTATTTCATCAACTCTTCTTTTCGTCCCATGAACGAACCGGCGTTGGCCCAGACGTTTGGATGCTCACCGGTTAGCTCGACGTCATCCCCAGCCGCTTTACCAATCTCCCCGAACGTCAAACTCATCTCTTTTTTAAACTCTATCTCGTCTTCCATGTCGAAATATTTCCTTATCTCCGGCCATAACTGCGTCTCGCCTCCGAAAATAAAATCTGCGTCGGCTTGTTCGAATCGTTTTTCAAACTCCTCCGGCCCGCACTGCAACAAGACATCCGTCGCATCCGCGTTCACAATAATAGGATTCCCAGGAATCGAATGCAACGCCGCTTTCAGCCCCATCATCTTATCAGCAAACCCGTGAAATGTCGTCCCGTTCCCGGAAATTACAATCTCGAGACCATTTTTCTTCGCCGTGTCGAGAATCACCCACCCGTTGCTCTTCCAGTTCGTCGCGTGCGCCGTCACCACCACCGGAGCCGAATCAACACCTTTCGATTTAAACACTGGCATGTATTTCGTTTCGTCTGGGTGCTTCCTTGCTTCGTCCGTTATCGACGACGTGTCCCCGTCCAACTCCGCGTTCGACCCAGGACGCCAAAACTTCGCCGACGCCCACTTCGTGGCCTTATAGAACTCGAACGGGACGTGCACGACATCGCCTGCAAATGCATTCGCGTCCAAGTCGTATCCATCCATACCATTCCCGAGGAGCTTTTGTTGTTGTCGTTGTCGTTGTTGTTGTTGTTCCGAACGCCTCAAAAGTGGTTTCGACGACCTCACAACGCGTGCGAAACCTTCTTCGACCCCTTTTTCTAACGAAACGCTTCGATGAGAGGAATGGAACGAGGAGGAGGACATCCCGACGACGCATCCCGCGCCCAAAATCACGAATGCGATGACGCCGATGG
>MDTG01224723.1_pt1 | contig 14731 bp, 14 predicted proteins | sample 811421 | NCBI WGS metagenome assembly MDTG01 (sample SAMN05326645, study PRJNA326480) | marine metagenome | isolation source: seawater | place: Pacific Ocean: South East | collected 2011
AAAGAGGGTCAGATTAAAATGATATTAAATAACTATAAAGACGGAGTTGTTTTTACTTCAGGTGCTTTGTTACAAAGATGTTATGATGCAATTAAATCAATAAAAAATTCTAAATTAGGCTTAGCCAATATATCAAGTATAAAACCTATAGATTTAAAAAAATTGAAAAATATTTCAAAAAAAACAAAAAAAATTATTACAATTGAAGATCATAATCTTTACGGTGGTTTAGGATCTTCATTAAATGAGGCATTAGCCTCAATTAATTGTAAGGCTAAAATAATTAACAAGGGTTTAAATGACCAGTTTACCCAGAGTGGTGCGGTTGATGATCTTTATAAATACTATAAATTGGATGTTACTAGTTTAAAAAAATTTTTTTTAAAAAATTAAAAAATTAATATTTAGTTAGAATTTATTTTACAATTAAATATAGAATGAAAAACACAATTAAAAATCTGTTTCTTTTAGAAACATCCTCAATAAAGTCAGCTATCAAAAAATTAAATAAGTATAAGTGTCAAATTATATTGGTATTAAATAAAAATCATAAACTTTCTGGCACTGTAACAGATGGTGATATTAGAAGATCAATTATTAAAAACAATAATTTGAACAAACCTCTTAAAGAAATAATGAATAAGAACCCTATAGTTATTAAGGAAAAAAAAAGTATTGAGGAAATAAGAAAATTGATGAGAATAAATTCTGTATTACAAGTGCCAGAAGTTGATAAAAAAAATTTTGTTAAAAAAATTCACTATTGGAATCCAATATTTAAAGTTAAAAATAAAAAAAATATTTTTTTTATTATGGCTGGTGGAAAAGGCAAGAGGTTGTGGCCTTTAACAAAAAATACACCTAAGCCAATGTTAAAAGTAAATAATAAACCAATGTTAGAAAACTTAATAACTAGGGCTAGATCATATGGATTTACTAATTTTATTATATCCGTGAATTATAAAAAAAATAAAATTATAGATTATTTTAAAGATGGAAGAGAATTTAATGTAAATATTGAATATATAATTGAAAAAAAACCTTTAGGTACCGCTGGATCTTTGAGCTTGTTAAAATCTAAAACTAAAGGTCCTATTATTGTTGCAAATGGGGATATACACACACAAATCGATTTTCTAGAATTATTAAATTTTCATAATAAAAATAAGGCTTTTGCAACAACAGTTATAAAACAAATAGAACAGACTAGCGAATTTGGCATCATTAAAAATAAAGGAATATATTTTGAAAACTTTGAAGAAAAACCAATAAAAAAATTCAATATTAATACTGGTATATATGTGTTCAATAGAAATATAGTAAAACACATCAAGCACTTAAAAATAGATATGCCAGAAATTCTTATTAAACTAAAAAAAAAGAAAAAAAAAATAATAATTTTTCCAGCACATGAACATTGGTCAGATCTAGGATTAAAAAAAAATTTACTTAAAATAAATAAAAAATTAATTTAATATGTAATTTTCTTAATTTCTGACTTCAAGTTTGCAATTTTCTTTATTATTTTTTTGTCAATATAGTTTATTTTGTTAGGTGCAAAATAAGGATTTGATATTTTTGTGTAATTAATTTTTTTGTGTTTAATTTTTTCATATAGTTCTATTATTTTTTTTGTATTAACTGAACATTGATAAATATTTTTTGTCATAAATCTGGATTTTTGTCTAATGCCAATATTAATTGTCTTACAATTAAAAAACATTGTTTCTTTTATTCCACTTGAGGAGTTTCCAATACATATTCCATTATTATTCCCGATGAAGTTTAATATACTAAAATATAATTCCTGACCTAAATTCTTTACAACAAAAATATTTTTATTTTTTTCAATTTTTTTTATTTCTTTTATTATATTTTTGTAACCATAGTCAAAATTTGGATATGTGATAATAAATTTGTAATTTTTTTTTGATAATACCGATATTGCTTTAAATATAATATTTTCTTTTTTTAATTCACCAGGTACAGGATGATAGGTAAATATGTTTAAATTATTATCTAGTTTGAAATTTAATTTTTTTTCAATTTGATTTTTTTTAAGTAATTTTTTTTTGTCAATATTTGAGAGTGGCGGGAATCCAACATTTAAAACTCTTGATTGCTCTTCACCTAATCTCAAAACTCTTTTTTTTGAGTCTATATTGGTAACTAAATGAAGACTTGCTAACTTTGTAATAGCATGTCTTGAGTTATCATCTAAAGTACCACCTTCAGTAACATCACCTCCTTCTAAATGTATTATTGGAATTTTTAAAATATGTGCAACTATTGCTACAGACAATGTTTCGAAGCGATCAGATGTTAAAAATATAAAGTCAGGCTTTATTTTTAACAAAATTTTTGAAATTTTTTTTTGTAAATTAAAAATATAGTCAATTTGTCCATTTTTTAGATTTGAGGTAATCTTCAAATTAATTTTTTTATAAATATTTATTTTATTATTTTTGATTATATTAAAACTTTCACCAAAAGATTTTGATATATGTGATCCACTTATTATAAAGTATGTTTTAAAAAATTGATTTTTTTGAATTTTACGTAAAATAGGTTCTTGAATATGATATTCTGCTCTACTACCTGAAAAAAAAACTATCTTCTTTTTCACTATTTAATATCTGAAAACTTTAACATTAAATTTTTTTTTAATGCTCTGTTAGCTTTTTTATTTAATATCTTGTAGTAGTCACTGGCTTTAATTTTTCCTACGCCAGGTCTTTTTACCCAAATATTTTTTTTACTAAATAATTCTCCTTTTTTAATATCTTTAGTAGTCACTACGCTAGCATAAGCAAATTTTGTTACAGGTATTTCTTCCTTAAGTATGTTTTTTCTTATGCCTTTTGACAGATGTATATCCTTACAGGCTTTAACCATTTCCTTAAACTTATCTGGAGTAAGTGAAATACTTACGTCTGGTCCTGACCATTTTTTTGATACAGTAAAATGTTTTTCTATAATATTTGCACCAAGTGCAACGGAAGCTATAGGTAAAGAAATATCATCAGAATGATCACTAAAACCAACAGGACATTTAAATTTTTTTTTTAAAAATGTAATGGTGTTCAACATAGTCTTTGAGGGTGGTGTTGGATAAATCGAAACACAATGCATTAAGATTATCTTTGAATTAAATTTTCTTGCATGGTTAAAAGTTATTTCGATATTTTTCATGCTATTCATTCCAGTTGAGATGATTGTTGGTTTTTTAAACTTTAAAATTTCTTCAATTAGAGGTAGATTATTGCATTCCCCAGAACCAATTTTAAAAACCTTTATTTTAAGAGAATTTAACAATTTTGCAGCTGCATATGAAAAAGGAGTGCTCATAAATACTAAATTTTTTTTTTCACAATATTTTTTTAAAATTTGGTGTTTTTCTAAATCAAGCTCACATTTTTTCATTAGATCGAATACAGTTTCTTTTTTTGAGTGAGCTAACATAATTTTGGTATCAAGCATTTCTTCTTCAGCTATATGAGTTTGAAATTTTACAGCATCAGCACCAGCTAATTTTGCCTCATCAATTAACCTAAAACACTTTTCAAAATTTCCATCAAAATTTATTCCTGCTTCAGCAACAAAAAAAGGAAAATTTTTGTCTGATATTTTTTTATTTCCAATTTTAATCATATTTTTTATTTATCTCATTAAGACCATTGTTAAGTTTTGTAAATTGAAATTTACCAATTAATTTTTTTAATTTTTGAATATCAGGTATTCTTGTTTTTATTGACTGATTATCAAAATTTTTATAATAAACTTTCTTGTTAATTTTCATTATATAACTTATTTTTTTTACTAAATCTTTAATTTTTATTGGCTCATAAGGGTTACCAACATTAATTGTTTGATTTTTAAATTTATTATTTAGTGATTTTAAAAATATTTTAATTATGTCATCAATATAGATAAATGACCTTGTATGTGATGGATTTTCAAATAAAGGTTTTTTATGATTTTTCAATTTATAAAAAATACTTGGTATAACGTGAGTTGTTTTTACATTTTTTCCATAGACGTTAAATATTCTGAATATTGTATATGGTATATTAGAATTAATTACTAAAAACTCACCTATAATCTTTCCAATCCAATAAGAGCTCCTAGGATGTTGAATATTAGGCATTAGGAGTTTATCATTTTCATTCATTAGTTTTTTTTTGTTTAGATTTGAATAAACCTCGCTTGTAGAGAAAAAAAAAATACGTTTTAAATTTTTATTTTTCTTTGCAAAATTAATTATATTTTTAGTTGTTATATAATTTGTATCAAGTGTGTAAATAGAATTGTTTATTACATTTTTAACACCAAGTTCAGCTGCCATATGAAAAATATAACTAAAATTATTTTTTTTAAATATTTTTTTTTTTAAATCACTCTTTATGAAAAAAATATTTTTTTTGTAAAAATTAAATTTTACTTTATCAATTATATAAACTTTATTTTTTTTATTTTTAGCCAACTCAATTGCAAGTGCTCTACCCAAAAAACCAGCACCACCTGTAATTAAAAAATTCAATTAAATATCTCCCCTACCTAAAATAAAAAGATTAGCTTTTTTTTTTATAATCTCTATTTCTTTATTTGTGAGTATATTATTTAGATCAACTATAGAAATTTTTTTTTTAATTTTTTTAAAATTAATATTACTTTTATTTACTAATATAATTAAATTAAAATTATTAATATTTGGGACATTTTTGACTATTCTTTTGCCAAGAATTTGCCTTTGATTAATAGATTTTTCATAAATTGTTAAATTTCTATTATTTATATTAATTGATTCTACAAGATCTATAGCCCTGGAGTTTCTAATATCATCAACATTATTAGTATAAGATAAACCAATCATAAGAATTTTTTTATAATCGTATTTTTTTAAAATAGAGTTTATTAACCTAATAGACCTTAAATGCATTTTTAAGTTAATATTCATTGTTAAATCTATAAATGGAAACTTTGTTTTCTTTGATGAATAATTTTTTGAAGAATATTTGGCAAAAAAAGGATCTTTTGTTAAGCAATATCCGCCAACTCCAAGACCAGGTTTCATTATATTTTGATGAGTTTTTCTCATCTTTATAGCTTCAATGACAGGGAAAATATTTATTTTTAAATTTTCAGCTAGGACTCCCCATTCTTCCATAAAAGCTATATTTGCTGCCCTATAGCTATTTTCTAGAACTTTACAAAACTCTGCTTCTTCATATTTTTGCAATTCAACTAATTTTAATTTTTTAAAATTAAGGATGTTTCTGAAGAGACCCTTGATTTCCTTGGTAATATTTGGATTACCATTAGTTGAGAAAACTCTAGGGGTGTTAACTATTGAATTATAATAATTAATACCTGGTTCAACTCTTTCAGGTGAATATACAATTTTTACATCAGCACCTCTAAATTTATTTTTTTTTTTAAATCTTTTTATAATTGAAGTTGAATATCCAGGTGGAACTGTAGAATTTAATATTAAAGTGCAATTCTTTTTTACATTTAAATAGTATTTTTCAATTAATTTGAAATATTTTCTATCGTTGGTATTAAGTTTACTGTCTATATTAAAGGGCAAACAAATAAATATATAATCAGAATTTAAAGCCAAATTATAATTAGTCGATATATTAAATTTTTTTTTATTTTTTATAAACAAACTATCTAATTTTTTATTTTTAAAATAATTTCTCTTTGTAGATTGAATTTTCTTTATCTTTTGCTCCCCAATTTTGCTATTTTCTTCAATTCCAAGTATTTCAGTCTTATTTTTTTTCCTATCTAATATCGTAACTAAAAATGGAAAGCCTACATAACCTAAACCTACAACAGAAACTTTCATATCATTAAAAAAATTTTAAACTTTTTATAAACTATTATTTATATAATATAATAATAATTGTTTATATATAAATATCGTGAGAATAATACCAAAATTAGAAATTAAGTCTGGCCACTTAGTTAAAGGAAGACAACTTGAAGGATATCGAAAATTAGGTGATCCAATCTTTTTTGCAAAAAAATATTATAAATATGGAGCAGATGAAATTTGTTTTGTAGATGTAGTTGCGAGCATGTATGATAGAAAATTAATTTGTGACATTGTAAAAGAAATATCAAAAAATATATTTGTTCCATTTTCAGTCGGTGGTGGCATTCAAAATTTTGAGCAGGTAAAAGAAATTTTTGACTCAGGTGCTGATAAAATTCATATTAATTCACATTTATTCACTGATTTAGATTTTTTACAAAGATTTAATGATACTTACGGAGCCCAGTCCATAAGTGTGGAAATTCAAACAAAGATTTATAATGACGAATATTATTGTTTTTTTGATAGAGGTCGTGAATTATCTAATATTAAACTAAAAGATTGGATAAAAAAATTAAAAAATTACAACTTTGGGGAAATTATAGTAACTGATATTCAAAAAGACGGAATGTATAATGGTGTTAATCTAAATTTAATTAATTTTGTTAGAGATTTTTTTCCAAACACTAATTTAGTTTATTCAGGAGGTTTTAATCCTCAAATTGATAACATCAATTTATTAAGACAAAAACTAAATGGTTTAATGATTTCAAATGGATTGCATTCAAATTTTTTTTTACCAGAAGATTTTTCTGAGAGATCTAGATGAAAAAAATTAATTATATAGACTATGGTGTCGGAAATTTCTTAAGTATTAAGAATTCTTTAAAACAAATTGGATATGTATTAAATGTTGTTGATAATCCAAGTAAATTTGATTTTAACTTACACACAATTTTACCAGGTGTTGGTAATTTTGATTATTGCATAGAGAAATTAAAAAAAAATAACTTTTTTGAATTTTTTAAAAATAATAAAAATTTTGAAAAAAATGTAATTGGGATTTGCGTAGGTATGCAGCTTTTCTTTGAAAAAAGCGAAGAATCAAAAAATCAAATAGGCCTTGGTATTTTTGAAGGTGAAGTTGTAAACTTGGCAAACTTAAGCAACTTTATTACTCCAGTTATTGGTTGGAAAAAAATTATTGGAAATAAAGAAAATAATATTCTTAATAAAAAATATTATTTTATTCATTCTTATGGAAATATTAGTTGTCCAAATACTATTTCATATTATCAATTAAATGGTGTAAGTATTTCAGCAATTGTAAAAAAAAAAAATTTTATTGGTTTACAGTTTCATCCTGAAAAAAGTGGACCAGATGGATTAAAATTATTAGATGAATATCTTAAATAAAAATTTAGAGCGTTCAAAAGCATTTCAGCAAAGTAAATTAAATAATGGAGATGCTAAACTTGAGGCTTTTTTTGGACTTAGTAAAGAAGTTAAATTTTGCAAAAGATGTTTGATATCTAATCAAAGACCATCATCTTCAGTTGAATTTAAAAACAAAGGACAAGCTAAAATAACAATTGATTTTGATGAGAATAGTGTGTGCTCTGCTTGCAAATTTCAAGATATTAAAGACAATATTGTAAATTGGAAAGATCGAGAAAATCAACTAAAGGAATTATGTGGAGTATATAGAGACAAAAATTCGAGGTACGATTGTCTTGTTCCTGCTAGCGGTGGTAAAGACAGTATATATACTGCACACTTGCTAAAATATAAATATGGTATGTCACCTTTAACTGTGACATGGGCTCCTCACATGTATACAGACGCAGGTAGAAAAAATCATGAAAAAATGATTCATTCTGGTTTTGATAATATACTGTTTACACCAAATGGAATGTTACATAGAGAACTTACTAGGAAGGCTTTTTTGAATTTATGTCATCCCTTTCAACCTTTTATTATTGGCCAAAGGTTAATTGGTCCAAAAATTGCAAGTATGTACAATATTAAACTAATATTCTATGGTGAAAATCAGGCTGAGTATGGAAATAATATCAAAGAAAATGATAATCCAGAAATGAGTACTGAATTTATCTCTAAAGAGAAAAAAGATGAGATCATTATTGGTAAAGAGCCATTAGATAAAATTATTAAAGATAATAATTTTCATGAAAAATCAGCAGAACCATATACCCCAGTCTCAAAAGAGGAATTAATATCAAAAGAAATTAAAGTGCACTATCTATCATATTACACCAAATGGGATCCCCAAGAGAATTACTACTACGCTGTAGACAATTGTGGATTTGAGGCAAATGATCAAAGAACAGAGGGAACTTTTTCAAGATATACATCTTTTGATGATAAAATTGATCCATTACACTATTATACAACTTTAATTAAATTTGGAATTGGAAGAGCAACTTATGATGTGGCCTATGAGATAAGGACAAAAAAGCTAGATATAAATGAAGGACGAATGTTAATTAAAAAATATGAGGAAGAATTTCCTTCAAGATTTTTCAAAGAAATATTAGAATATTTAAATATATCAGAAAAAACATTTGTTGAAACAATTGACAATTTTAGATCTCCTCACTTATGGAAATACGAAAATAATAAGTGGATACTTAGACATAAATCTTATTAATGAAAAATAAATTATTAGCAATCATACCAGCGAGACTAGGCTCCACCAGATTAAAAAAAAAAAATCTTAAAATTCTTGGAAAAAAAGAATTAGTATCTTGGTCAATAGATTTTGCTAAAAGAACAAATCTATTTGATAAAATTTTTGTTTCAACAGACAGTAAAAAAATTAGGAATATTGCAATCCAAAAAAAGTGCTCATGTCCTTTTTTAAGACCAAAAAAACTCTCTACTAAAAAAGCAAATCTGGTTGACGTTGGGCTTCACATTCTAAAATACTTGAAAAAAAAAGATCATAATTATGATGGAGTAGTTTTGCTTCAACCAACTTCTCCATTTCGATCAAAAAAAACTTTGGTAGAAGGTTTAAAAAAATTTTATTATAAAGGTGAAAAAGAGTCAGTAATTTCAATAGCTGAAGTTAAAAAAAACCCATATTCTTGTGTAATAATTAAAAATAATTATTTAAGACCTTTAATGAAAAATCATGGATTAAATAAACAATCACAATCTTTGCCAAAAATTTTTGCTCCAAACGGATCAATATATATAACTTGTCCTAGAAATTTAAAAAAATATAAATCCTGGTTTTCAAGTAAAACTAAATTTATTAAAAATCTATATGAATATGAAAACCTAGATATTGACAACTTATCAGATTTTAAATTTGCAGAGTATATTGTAAAAAATGAAAAAAATTATAAAAATTGAAAATCTTAAAATTGGAGATAAATATCCGCCAGTTTTCTTTCCAGATATTGGAACATTTTTTAATCAAAATATTAAAACAGCACAGAAAATGATTGAAAGTTTAATAGCTTCTGGTGCTAAAGTGGTCAAGGGTGAGATTTTACATAACCCAAATATAGCTTTAAACATACATTCTAATGAAAAATATTTAAGTAAAAAAAATAATATTATAAAGGAAAAAATAAGAGATGTAATTGAAAGAAAAATTGTATCTTTCAGCAATTATGAAAAAATTTTTTCTATATGTAAGAAAAAAAAAATTCCATTTGTTTTATCTGTTTATGATTATGAAGGTGCTAATTTCGCAAAAGATATAGGTGCAGGAGCATTAAAAATTGCTTCATCAAATTTAACACACAGACCTTTAATAGAGCATGTATGTAAATATAACTTACCTATAATTTTAGACACAGGAAGATCAAGTTATTCAGAAATTAAAAAAAGCATATCATGGTTTAAAATTAAAAAGTTTGATAAAATTCATATTCAGCATAGTCCTTACCCACCACCAAATACGCTTAACAAGCATGATTTGATTATGTTAAAAAGTTTAAAAAAAGATTTTAGTTCAACCGTTGGGCTTTCTGATCATCATTCAACTGATGAAATGTTATATGCAGCTGTTGCATTAGGAGCCAATAGCATTGAAAAGGGTATTAAACCAAATTTAATGAAAGATGATCAAGATGTTTATCATGCCTTAAGTATAAAAGAATTTGAAGTGGTAAATAAAAAATGTCTGAATATATATAAGGCTTTAGGAAAGCCAAGAAGATACCTTTCTAGGAATGCCCCAAGACACAATTTTAGAATGTGCATTATTTCAAATAGAAATATAAAAAAAAATGAAAGATTAAGTGAAGAAAACCTAACTTTTGCTTTTCCAATAAAAGGAATTGAAGCAGAATTTTTGAAAAAAATATTAGGAAAAAGATTAAAAAAAAAAATTAAGAAATTTACTCCTATAAAATGGAAAAATTTAAATGGGTATTGAAATAAGAAAACCGACATTTCTAAGTTTAAATAATAAAAAGTTCGATATAAAAAAAAAGAGGAAACTTTTATATAAAAAAAAAAAAATTGAAATATTTCTTTGTAATTTTTTAGATAATAAATCAAGATTTTATATTTTTAAAAATGAATATAAAAAAATATTTATTAAAAAAATCAAAAAAGATGATTTGAAAATAAAAGAAGAACAACAAATTAGTATTTATTTAAAAAATAAAAAAGTAAATGTTCCAAAAGTTCGTTCAAATACTTATTTTTTATCATTTTTTAAAAAATATTTAAAAAAAAATGAAAGCATCGTTTGTTACGATTTAATTGAGCCAGTTTCTACTTTAGAAAACAAAGATTTTTTTGATTTAGGTAAATCTTTATATTCTTTTCATAAAAGTTTAAATAAATATCCGAGAAAAAATATTGTTAAAAGAAACACTTTTGCAAGGATTAAAATGTTAAAGGATACTCTAACAAAATTTATTTCAAAATCACACAGAAAAAGTAACCAACTTAATAAGATAAAAAAAATTCTTATCAAAGAAAAAAATATTTTTGATCAGATTAATAAAAAAGACTTAAACTTTTTAACACACGGAGATTTAGTCCCATCAAATATTATAAAATCAAAGAAAAAGATATTTTTTATAGACTTTGAGGATTCTAGTTATTCTTATTTTTTCAAAGAATTAGATATATCAATAATTATAGAAAGACTAATATTGTTTCAAAAAAAACTAAGTAATAATAAAAAAAAAAAATTAATTAGTTTATTTATTAGTGGATACAAAAATGAAAATTATAATAAATTGGTTTTTAATAAGTCATTATATTTTGCTTTAATTTTTAATAATATTAAGTCAATGTTAACATTATTAAATAGTTATGATGTCAAAAAAAAATTTATTAGTTACGAGTTAAACAAATTTATATATCTTTACAAATTAGCAAATCAGAATAAAAAATTAATAAAATCTTTTGAAAAAAATTAAAAAAACTATTATCTTAACTGCGAGAGACATTTCCGCTGCAAATGCATTAATTAATTTTAGAGATTTATTAAAGAAAAAATACAAAATAATTGTTTATTGTGAAAATCCTGCATATGATTACCTTAAAAATAAGTTTAAATGTATAAAATTTCTTAATAAAAAAAATGAAATAGATAAAATCTTTAATAAAAAAATACATTCAATTATTTCTGGGTATTCATCTAAAGTTTTAAAAAATTTTGGTGTAGATGAGGTTTTAGTTAAAGAGGGTAATAAAAGACAAATTTTAACTTTTATTTTTCAAGATTATCCTGGAGATTTTAATCTTTCTTTAAAATCTCATCCAAAATATTATTTGGTTGTAAACGAGCTGGCTAAAAGAATAACAAAAAAACTTACAAAAAAAGAGACTATTGTCGTAGGCTATGCCTTTTTAAAAAGGTTAAAAAAGAATTATTCAAAAAGTAAATCTATCAAAAAAAAAATTCTTATAGCTGGTCAACCTTTAAGCGATTTAAATTATCTTAAAGATTATTTTAGAGATTTAGCAAAAACCCTGAAAATCTATAAAAAAAAACTAGTCATATTTTATAGACCTCATCCCGCTGAAGAAGCACATACACAGATGATGAAAAAGATATTTAACAAACACAATCTTAAAGTAAAAATTACTCAAAAAAAAAACCTATATGATGATCTTTTAGAAATTGACTTATTAATTTCTGTAAACTCCACTATTGCAATAGATTATAATTATATGAACTTTTTTTTAAAAAAAAAAGGGTATGCAATCTATTATATCAATAACAAAAAAATGAAAAAAATATTTAATCAAATAAATTTGTACTCAAAAATGAACTTTGCCAAAGAAGTAAATACAAAAAAACAATTAAATAGATTGATTAATAAGGTAACCAATAGTAAATTAATTGCTAATCCTTTGACGAATGAATTTAATCATTCAGAATCAAATTTTAAAGATTTTCTAACAAAAATTAATATTATCATTAACTCAAATAGTATATAAGATTTAAAAATGGCAAAAATAACTAAACTTGATGAACTATTAAAAGAAAACAAAGCTGGGGAGAGTCATATTGTCGACCAGGTTTTAAGCAGAACTAGTGATGATATATATAAAGAAACTGTTCCTTTCCCAAAATTAATTCAGGTAGAAACGACCAATATTTGTAACCATGGATGTGAATTTTGCGCTTATACTACTATGGAAAGAAAAAAAAAACATATCAATAGAGAACTATTTATTAAAATTGTAAGAGATTCTTATGAGCTTGGTAGTAGACAGATAGGTCTATTTTCAGGAGCAGAACCTTTAACTTGTAAATGGTTAGATGAATATATTAAAATTTGCAAAGATATTGGATATGAATATTGTTACATCTCAACAAATGGCTCCTTAGCCAATTTAGATAAGTTTGTAAAACTTGTTGAAGCAGGATTAGACTCAATCAAATTTTCTGTTAACGGTGGAACAAGAGAGATTTATAAAGAAATACATGCTAAAGATGATTTTGATAAAGTCATTGAAAATATCAAGGGTTTAGACAACTACAGAAAATTAAATAACAAAAAAATATGGCTTGGTGTTTCATTTGTTGCTGTGCCAAAAAGTAAAAAAAGTTTTTATTCTTTAGAAAAAATTCTTCGAAAACATGTGGATGAAATCATAATGTATGAAGCAAATAATCAATCTGGGCAAGTTGAACATTTGAAACCAGGTTTTGAAAAATGCAGTTTACCATTTGCAAAAGCACATTTTACGGTAGAAGGTTACATGAGAGCTTGTTGTAATGATTATGAGAATTTTTTAGCTTTAGAGGACATAAAAAAAATATCAATTAAAGACGCATGGAATGGGGAGAGATTTAAAAAATTAAGAAAAAAACATTTAGAGGATAAGCTAGATGGTACTTTGTGTGGCAAGTGTATCAGAAATTCCAAATGTAAAGTTGAACCTATAAATTCTGAATTAATTTAATTATGAATAAACTGCGCTGGAATTTTAAAAAACTATTATTGATAAAAAATAAATACATAAATTATGATTATTTTTTTTCACAAAAACTCAAAAATATTAGGCAAAAAGTAAATAAATCTATTACTTTAAATATAAATCATGAAAAAGCAGTCAAAGATTTAAATGAGCAAGGGTATTTCTTAGCTAAAAATGTTTTTGATGATGATACGATAAGTCATTTTTGTGAGGAGTTTGATTTTGTTATAGGAAAATACGAAAGCACTTTTGATAAAAATGATATTTCAAATTCTTCTCAGGTCAGGATTTTTAATCAAAAAGACATAATAAGAGATAAACTATATGCTTGCAGTGCTTTATTTAGTAATTCTAAACTAAAAAAAATTATAGAGACTCAATTAGAAAAAAAATTTATTTTTAATTCAGAAATTTTCTTTCAGAAAAGTGGTCATACTAAATACCCTTTGGCAAAAGATTTTCATTTTGATGTTTTAAATTCTATTAAAGTTTGGCTTTATGTAGACGATTGTTGTGTAAATAGTGGACCTTTAGAGATAGTTAAAAAAACACATACAAAAAATAAAGAAATAAGGGATGATTCATATATAAAGAAATTAAAAATTGATAATGTATCTAAAATTCAAGAATTTAAAAATTCTCTCAAATTAACTGCACCTAAAGGGAGTATAATCATATTTAATACAGACATTTTTCATAGAGCAACAGAAATTAAGAAAGAATTTTCTAGAAAAGTCATTAGGGGTCACTCTTTTTCTGAAAAATCACAAATTTATAACTATGAACTCCAATCAACGAACTCAAATCATTGAAAAAAAATACTTATAATAGTAACTATCATTTTTTTTATTTAAACACCAACTCGTTTTATTTCATCAAGTATAAGAAAATTTTTTATTAAAAATCAAGCATCAGGTATGGACTCAAAAAAAGCATGTGAAAAAATTTCCAAAATAGAAAAAAAATTTTTTCAAGACTTTTATCTGGAAAATATAAATCTTTGGCCATTAATTAGATTGTGGCTTTGGGAATATTTTACTAGTGGATTAACTGATTATAAAAAAAATTCTAATACATATTTTTTCAATAACATTTTAAAGAGAGCAGTACTTAATTTAAATTTATATAGTTTTTTTAATAATGAAATTAAAGCTAAAAATATTTTTTTTAGTAAAAAGAATACTCTTTCGGTTTTAAAAAAAGATTTAAAAAAATATGACAGAGTAATAGATCCAATTGTTAGAAATACAAAAAAAGATTTAAAATTTTATTATGATAGTAATTTGAACATTAATCTAAATTTAAAGTATGATAAATCAAGACTTAATACTTTCTTTCAACTTTTACCTTTTAGAGTTTCTTTTAATGAAAATTTTATGATCAAGACAAAAAAATTATGTAAAGAAAATAATATTGATCACAATATTTTTATTTGTGATGTAAAAATGGAAGTCAGTAATTTCTTTGATTGGTATAAATTTG
>MDTG01258169.1_pt1 | contig 14731 bp, 5 predicted proteins | sample 811421 | NCBI WGS metagenome assembly MDTG01 (sample SAMN05326645, study PRJNA326480) | marine metagenome | isolation source: seawater | place: Pacific Ocean: South East | collected 2011
TGGGTTTAAATTATTGTTTAATTCTGGATTGTTTTTATTTTCATTTTTTATTTCATTTTTTATTTCTTTTTTATTTTCATTTTTGTGGAAATTTCTCTCTTGTTTGTCCATTAATATTATTAATTTATATTTTATAAAATTGTTTTAATATTAAATATTCGGGATTGGATTCGGGGTTGTTTGAAAAGTCTAAAATTCGTTTTTTGTGTGTTTTCTTGAATTCAATTGCGCAATGTTTGTCTACTTGTTTTAAATAACTTGCCGATGCATATATTAATTTATATGTGCATTCGTCCTCATATATTGATTCAATGTGTAATCCTTTTCTTCTTTCCTTTTTCATTTTTTTGATAAATTCTAAACAATTGTCTAATTTATTGTTATCAAATGTAACTACTGTAACGCTTTGGTGCTGTGTTATTTTGTTGTCGACACCTTTAATTTCATCGATTGTATAATAACGATCACAATTGTAATTGTATGCTATGTTGTTAACGTGTGATTTTAGTTCTGTGACGTTATTATGCTTACGAACGTTAAATGAAAGTTCGATTGTGTACCCCATTTTATTTAACTAAATAAAATAAAAAAGGGAAATATTTTGGATTTTAAATAAACTCATAAATTATATGACAAGTTTTAAAAAAGTAGGAGGAAATGATGACCTTAATATTATAGATAAAATAAAAACAGACTATTTAGTCGCTGATAAAATTACAGTGAATAAAGTTTTTATTGATATTTCTGATTCTAATGGTAGCCTTTTTTATTGGGATATTTGCAGAAATGACTTTTATTATGAAGGAAATGTCGAATTTCCAGGCGAAATAATTGGAACAACAGGGAAATATTTATATAGAAACATTGCAAATATTGACGTTACGACAAGTTGGAAATTTGGAATTAATAGTGTGGACACCGATTTAAGTCGTGTTGTTTTAATGAACAACGATAAAATTGAATACCCACTGATGACAGTAAATAAAACAGTTGGATTATTCAGTAATACGAACAATTATTATTTTTGGGATGGTAATACTAGTGTAAGTTATCCCACTATTACTGTTGTTAGAGGTCATAGTTATAATATAACTATTAGTAATTTAACTAATCATCCTGTTAGACTACAAAACGCAACAGCTATTGATGTGTCTAATTTGTATAATGATGGACTTTCGCACAGTGATGGAACTAATGGAAGTACTGCTCAAGATAAAATAACTGGTAATTGGACTTGGGTTGTTCCAGTCAATGCCCCCGATACATTATATTACAGATGTCAATATCACAATGCTATGATTGGTTCAATTAGCGTTACTTCTAATAACTCAAGTAAAAGCATTGGTTTAGAAAGTAGCAGTTCATTGTATTATTATTGGGATTCAAACTCATCCTCTAGTTATCCGACTATTTCTGTAGTTAGAGGATTTACATACACTATAACAATCGATAATTTGACTGGTCATCCTGTTAGACTACAAAATGCTACAGCGATTGATGACGCTAATTTGTATAATGATGGACTTTCACATAGCGATGGAACTAGTGGAAGTAGTGCACAAAACAAAACTAGTGGAACTTGGACATGGGTTGTTCCTGCCAATGCACCCAATACACTATATTACAGATGTCAAAATCATAGCGATATGAGTGGAAATATTACTGTTACAGATGATAATAGTAATCCATTAACTCGTTCTATTGGATTATACAATGGAAATTACTATTGGGGAAGTGATACAGGAACAACATATCCTACAATTACACTTGTAAGAGGTAGCACATATACAATTACAATCAATAATTTGACTGGTCATCCTGTTCGATTACAAAATGCTACAGCGATTGATGATGCTAATTTGTATAATGATGGACTTTCGCATAGCGACGGAACTAGTGGAGGTAGTGCACAAAACAAAACTACTGGAACTTGGACTTTTGTTGTTGCCGCCAATGCGCCTAACACGCTATATTACAGATGTCAGATTCATAGTGGTATGATTGGTACAATTAATATTATTAATCAACCATCAAATACAGGAACAAAAACTATTAGTTTGCAAAATACAACAAGTAATTTTTATTTTTGGGATGGTAATAATGGTGTAAGTTACCCAACTATTTCTCTTGTTAGAGGTTACAGTTATACCATTTCGTTAAATAATTTAAGTAGTCATCCCGTTCGACTACAAACAGCTACAGCGATTGATGATGCTAATTTGTATAATGATGGACTTTCGCATAGCGACGGAACTAGTGGAGGTAGTGCACAAAACAAAACTAGCGGAACTTGGACGTGGGTTGTTCCTGAAAATGCACCTTCAACAATTTACTATAGATGTCAAAACCATACCAATATGATTGGGACGATAAATTTAACTACTAATACTGAAAACAAAACTATTGGATTACATAGTAATACAAATAATTTTTATTATTGGGACAGCAATACTAGTACAAGCTATCCAACATTGCAAATGTTGAGAGGTTATACTTATATAATTAATTTACTTACTTTAACAAATCATCCAATTAGATTACAAACAGCTACAGCGATTGATGATGCTAATTTGTATAATGATGGACTTTCACATAGCGATGGAACTACCGGAAGTGCTGCACAAAACAAAATTGCCGGAACTTGGACTTTTGTTGTACCTGCTAATGCACCGTCGACACTATATTACAGATGTCAACATCACGCTGCTATGATTGGAACAATAAATATTTCTGGAACTAGTGCAAGTATTAATTCAGGTAATTATGATATTGTTTCTATTAGCGGATCATTAATGCAAGGTAGTGGCATTGTGAGTAATATAAGAGATTATTCCGAAATGAATGGAAATCTTGTGAAAGGAATGCAGAGTTTTGTTGAAGGAAGTGGCGGTGTTATTCACGCCGGCGCATCGTCTGCACACGTTGAAGGAATCCACGGAACTGTTGGAATAAATGCGAAATCGGCACACGCCGAAGGTTATAAAACTATAGCGAATGGAGAAGTTAGTCATGCAGAAGGTTATTTAACTATTGCTAGTGGAAAAGCTAGTCATGCAGAAGGTTATCATACTGTTGCTAGTGGAGATGGTAGTCATTCTATTGGCAAGGAAACCAAAGCTACTGGTCATTGGAGTACTGCTAGAGGTTGTATGGGAACATCTAGCGGTAACGGAAGTGTTGTGGATGGTTATGGATGCGTGGCAAGTGGAGTTGGTAGCTATGCTGCTGGATATCAAACAATTGCAAGTGGGGTTGGAGCTTCAAGTTATGGCAAATATACAACAGCAGCAGGCGATTATTCTTTGGCTGTTGGATGTAAAACAATAATTGATACAAGTGGCGGATTTGTAGCTGGCGAATATAATTTAATGAAAGATAATGTTAGTTTTGTTGTTGGAGATGGAAGCGGAAATGGAAGCGGAAGTGAAAATGGAAGCGGAAATGGAAGCGGATATGGAACTGCTAATTTAAGCGATGCGATGTATATTAAACGAACCTCGGATAGTTTGCAAGATATTATCATTAATAATGATTTTTTAACTAGCAATATTTATTGTTATCGATCAAAATTACATATTGGTGGAACATTAATTGACGGAGACAAAATTACAACAAACACAATAAACAGTTATTCGGATATTCGTGCACAAGGAGGATTTATTGGTAATGGTTTGTTTGTGACAGATGTAAAAGGTTGGAACTTTACAAGTGATAATAACTTTGTAACAAACGCTACATCATTTGTTATCGAAAGTACAATTGGTTTACCTGTTATTGATACCTCTATGGCAGCTATTAGGGTTGATGCAATTAAAACGCTTTACTTAGCATATAACGATGAAAATGTCTTATTATCAGGTAAAAATATAGCAAATGATATGGTTGTAACAAATCGTAAATCGTCTAATATTTTTGTTAAACCAAAAAATGATTATGGTCCAGGTTCTAAATTTACTATTCATTTTCCACCAAATACAGACGCCAATAATGAACTGTTAAATGTGCAAATTTTTAATGATGGAGAGCGAGGAATCAAAATTGGTAATGAACTAATTAATATTACAAAAGATGTGGGTGCTTCCGTACATGTCGTATTTGATGCAAGCACCGCGTTTAATTCAGTTATCAAAAATGATACATCAAATAATAATTCTGTGATTACTTATACAAATGAATTAGAATCTGTGAAAGATTATATTTATATAACAGATAATAGTGGTATTATTTATGCTGTAAATTCAAGCACACACGTTTCTGATTGGAGTTATAATGCTCTTGGTAATGTTCCTTTGACAGATGGTTTACGTGCAAGATTTCCCGGACGTGGTAGTTATGGACATACGTGTGACGGTGTGAGTGTTGGAAGAGATGGAACAATATATGCGTGTTACGCGCCACCTAGTGGTGATTTTGCTACATCTGGAGGTGCTCTTGTCGCATTGAAACAAGATGGAACGCAAAAATGGAAGAAATGGACCGATCTTGGAACAATTGGCGGGACTGTATCTATAAATTATACTAGTGGAACATATTCGAATGGAAGTTTAAATTTTGCTCCGTCATTATTTCCTGTTATTGATAATTCGGCTATATATGTAACACCTGCTCCAGGTGTTTATCGACATCTTGATGGCTCGGGAGCAAATTTTAATTGTTTCGATTCTAGAACAACTGATTTAGTTTGGCAACGTCGTATTGGATATCAAAACGTAATTCAAACACCACCATTAGTTAATAACAGTGGAAGAGTTTTTATTTTGTATACTTGGTCTGAAAGTGGTGATAATTTAAATAACACTGTTTTAGAAGCATTGGATAGAATACCATCTAGTACAATAAATAATGAGTGGCCTACTGAAAAAGTTATTTTACCAATTTGGACTTTTACTGGTTTTGGAAAGGCGTATACTTCTGGATCTAGTATGTCTATTACGCAATTAGGAGAAATTGTTGTTTGTAATGTGAATGGCATTACACTTATAGAAGAATTTATTGATATTTTTGGTAATACACAAGGAAGAGCAAAATGGAGTTATTCGTTAAATAACATTCTTTACCAACCTCAATCGATTGCTCGTGACGGAACTATATATTTAACTGGTGGATTCATCGATAACTATAAGTTATACGCAATTAAAACATCGCCATACAATAGTAATAGTGGTCTTCTTTCTTGGGAATCAAATACTAATTCTTTAGTTTATGGAGGTTCTGTAATAGATAAAGATGGAAATGTGTATATCGGTAATACAACAGGTTCTGTTTTAGCTGTTTCAAGTGCAGGTGTGTTAAAATGGAGTCGAGTTGTTCAATCTATTAATCCTAATTGGGCGCCAACTATGGCCTTGGGTGCTGGCGGAATACTTTATGTGCCATTGAATAGTGGAAATTACGGTTCAGCAAATTCTTTGGTTGCGCTTTCTATTATAGATGGAACTGAATTATGGCGTTGGACTCCTACAAATAGCGGACTATTAAGAAGCATTGTTAGAACAACAAATATTGAAGGACAATGGCCTATGTATAGTTTTAATTATCATACAAAAGGATCTGTTGATTTTTATGGAACAGTGCAAAACAAAACATATGCACCAGATACATTTTTATATGACAACGTTAAAAATAGTAAGACAGATACAACTGTTTCTTCAAACGTAATTAGTTCTAGTTCGACTGGAAGCAGTAGCGGCGGAACTAGCAGCAGCTCGGGTGGAACTAGCAGTAGCGGCGGAAGTAGCAGTAGCGGTGGAAGCAGCGGGTATTAAGATAATATAGTATATATTACAATACAATCGGATATAAATGTGTAATTTTATATACACATTTATATAATGAGCATAGATAACGGAAATTATAAAAAGTTTGGTGGAACAATGAATTATACCAAAATTAAGGATATACGCACAGATAATTTTTATGTTAATAATGTCACTTCTAAAGAAATAAATATTCAGCAGCTTTTATGGGATTTAACAAGTAATACAATGAAAAATACGTATCCTGGAAATATAGTTATTGGCGGAGATATTAGTGGTGTTATTAGTAATTCAGGTACAAACGGAAGTGAGGTTACTTTTCGTAATGACACTCAATTATGGCAAACATTTACGGATGTTTCTATGATTGGAACAATTACTAATAAAAATCAAAATTATTTGGATATTTCAAATTGCAATGGAGTAACTAGTGATATGAATGGAGCAGGATATATATATGATGGTGGTGTTGAGATAAGTGGCGTTTTGCTTGTTGGAACAGGGCATGCAAATCGTGATGGAGGTGATTGCAATTATAGTTTTATTCACGGAATTTCAAACGAGGTTGTTGGGAGTGGAAAACACAATTATATCGAAGGAAGTGGAAATCGTATTTTAGCAGGAAGCGAATATTCGCATTGTGAAGGGGAAGTAAATACTATAATAGGCGATTTTAATCATTGCGAAGGAAGCGGTAATATGATTCAAGGTAATTACTGCTTTGCAGCTGGTATTTCAAATGAAATTGCGGTTGATACAGGTAATAATGATGGAAATTGGTGTTTTGCGGATGGTTATAATAATACGATCCGAAATCAAAACGGAATTGGGAGTTTACTTTGTAAGACGGAAGGGTTTTCTAATTCCATATACGATAGTAGTTATAGTATTGTGCGCGGAGAAGGAAATTTGATTGGTGGAGGTAAAGGAAATGTTTGTCAAGGTGGTTATAATACTATTAGTGGTGAAAATTACTTTTATAATATGATTGAAGGAAGCGGTAATCGTATTGTAGAAAACATTAATGGTGGAGGAAACGGTGCGGGTGCATACGGAAGTCAAGACGTAATGGCTAGCTTTGTAGGTGGAATTAGTAATTATGTGGATGCTAGTTTTTCTAATGTATTTGGAACATACAATACTTTGGATTCAGCTACTTCAAAAACACTTTTTGGTATTGGACGTGGAACTAGTAATAGTGCAAGAGCAAATGCGCTTGCAATTTATAATAGTGATAATACGGTTTATTTAAATACCACGTGCAGTATTAACGATTCAACTGTTGGTTGGTTTCGGTCAAATAGTGTGTACAATAAATTTATTGATGGAAAAATAGAGATTGAAGGATTAAAAACCACCTTTTCTACTGAAACCTCAACTGACTCGCAGGGAAATACTGTTACAAATATTATTGAAGTAACAGAGAATGTTTATACAAAAATTTATTCAAATAGCACTGCTGCTGGTTCAGGAACAAATATTTCTTGTGATGAAATTGTTTGTAGCGGCGATGTGTATGCATTACCGCATTTTACTAATGGAGTTAAAGACTACAATAGTGGTTTCTTATTTGGTTCGAGTAGTGGACTTGAAAAGGCCGATAAATGGATCGTTGGAACGATGGCAACAGAAAAAAGTGATACTGGAGGAACTCCTATTAGTGTTCCATATCAATATAATATTGATGATGCAACATTGGTTGATATTTCTGGTGCTGGGTTTAGGGCTGGAGCAAAAAGCACATTAGTTATTGAAACTAACGAAGATAAATGGTTTGTGAGCGATGCGAGTGTGTGTGACGTGATTACTGTTAGACCAGAAAATGCTACTGGAAGTGGAACTGATGTTTATTTACCTGCTCCATACTATGGTATTGGAACGATGTATACTGTTCAGTTTCCTCCAGTTCCTAGTAGTTATATTAGTAGTGGATCTGGAACTTGGGATACAGGAGTAAACTACAATAGAGCCATATTTGATATTAACGGTGGTGGTTTTTTTTCGGGTGATTCGCAAACTGATGTAAATGTTGGTTATGCAATTCATTTTATTTATACGGCAGCGAATGACGGTATATTATGGAAAACAAAATTATATAAGAATTAGAATAGATTTATAATTTGTAATTTGTAATTTGTAATTTGTAATTTGTTCGTGTTATGATGTTATAATGTTGTATAATATCATAAGACACATAAATGGCTGAAGCATATGGAAAATATAAAAAATATGGAGGTATTAATAATTTTTCAAAAAAAAATACGATTCTTGTGGATAATTTAGTCACTAACAGTTTATATACAAATATTATTCCTCGTGGGTTGAGTGAAGAAGCTATGCTTTGGATATATGATGCTCAAAGTAATTTTGAGGTTTATACACGCAAAAAATATACAATTAACCAAACTCACATTGATAGTAGTATCGGTGATTTAGCTGGTAATGCTGTAAATATAAGTGGATTGACTATTAATAGCGACACTGTTAACCTGTGGCCAATAAATACTAATGCTGCTGAAAATGCTCGATTTGGTGGAAATTATATTGAAAATCGGAATTTGCAATTGACTGAGATTAGTGGCGGTTTGGTGCACGGAGAAGTGAATGAAAATAGTATACGGGCGCATACTTATGCTCACGTTCACGGAACGATAAATTTGGTATCTGGTGAGTTTGCGCACGTTCACGGACTGGGTAATAGAGTGATGATTGAAGGCGTAGGGGCGCACGTAGAAGGCAGTGGAAATAGTTGTGATATTTCTTATGCGCACATTTTGGGACGAGACAACGATATCAGCGCGGTATTTATTAACGGCGAGAAAGATATTATTAGGGTTGCTAGTAAAAGTCAACGAATGAGCAAGATGTTTTTTCCGGATTTTAATTCTAGTAGGTATTTGTCTTTATTATACCATGATTATCAGTTTTCTGGAAATAATCACACATTTTGTTTTTGGATATATTTTATGAAAAAAAATTGCGATGGTTACATTCTTGGCAACTTCCCGGGTGGAAATGGTCAATTTATACAAATGCAAGTTATAAATAGAGGTGGTACATACTTATATAATTATCCTGAAAGTGTAGAAATCAAGACATTTTTATCATATTATACGAATCAAGCGCAAACAACTAGTGGATATGGTCAATATAATATGGTATTAGCAAAGGGTATGTGGCATCATCTTTGTATTACGATTAAAAAAGATGATAATCAAGAAATTGTTGTTTCTTATTATAGGAATGGTGAACATATAACCGAAACAAATCGAAATACAACAGGACCTTTTAGGACACTTAAAGCACACGGAGGGTTCCACGGGGTCGAAAATTACCCTACTTGGACAAGTCCTATAGGACCTGATCAAAATAATGCAACTACTTTAGCAAGGTATACCGCTGCAGCCAATCTCCCAGTTCAGTATGTCGAAGGCGATGGAAAATGGGGAATGATACACTACACAGGGGTTAACTTTGGTCAAGAATTCTGTATTGGAAGACACAGCGGTTATCCAAATTTCAGTGGTTCAGCTTTAAATAACGGGGTTAAGTTACTTGATTTTCGTTATTTTAATCGTGCTATTACACAAAGTGAAGTAAGACAAATTTATAATACTAATATTGCATTAAGCGATGAAGTGGTTCATTTACCATTTAATCGACCTGATCCAACCTATAACTTGGGTTCGTTTTCAACAGTTCTTGGTAAAAAAGTAAGAAATAATGGTGGTCTTGTATGTCGTCCAACTGATGTTGTTTCGACAACTGACGTGAGTGTTTTAAATGATGAAATCTTAATTCCGCAAAATAAAAAAGCAGCAGATTTAAATGATGGAACTGGGTATGGTTCGCTTCTTGAAGGTCATACAATTATGCTTGGTGTTAGTAGTGAATATGTGTATGGTTTGGGTTATACTGATAATATTGACTCTTCTGGAGGATATATAAGCGGGGTTGGAAGCACGCATATGGGAATTGGTGGATATATTGATGCGAGTTATTCGATTGTTACTGGACTAAATAATATTGTGAGTGCGGGTCATAGTTTTGTTGGTGGTATTTCAAATGAAATTTTATATGGAGGGGATAATGCATTTGTGTATGGAACTGAGATTGTATGTTCGTCTGGGAATAGTAACGTGGCGATGTTGGGAAAATATAATGAAATAAATAATGCTGAGATTGATTTTGAAGGAGGTGAGCGAATGCTTTTTTCGGTTGGAAATGGCGAAAGTGCAATTGAAGATATTTCATTTAGTACTTTCTGGGATGTTGATAAGGGAAACTATGTAGGTACCTTTCCAGATCTTAATCGTTGTGACATATTTTACGTAACAAATAAGAGCGTTGGTATGCAGAAATTGAGAACAACTGCCGATTTATCGATTAATAGCGTGGTTTTGACAGACATCAAAACAAGCGATAGATATCTTTCTTTTAAAGATGGTGTAATCACTATTTTTGATAATTGGGACGTTGACGATTTTGCTATTGATGCGTCTGGAACAATTACTGCTGCAAATTTTTATGGAGATGGCAAATATTTGACGGGTGGTAGTGATGATCGTGGATGGAGAATTTTTGAAAATCCGGCTGGAGCAAATATAGACGAATATGATTATTATGTTTCCGCGTTGGATGTTTCGTTTGTAAAAGTTGTCAATACTGCATTTAAGAGAGATATAGATATTGCGCAATTGTGTGATATTAGACTAGCAAGTGGCACCACTGGAAGCTGGGATGATGATATTAGTGGAAGTGCATATAGAAATAGCGAATATGTTTTTACAGATGCTCAAAATGGCGACGGACCTGTTAAGTATGCTCTTGATAAGTATGACAGTAACGAAACCACTGTTGGACGATATTATGGAAAAGGTATGATGACGAGAATGACCTTTGTTCCACATAGAAAGAGTACTAGTGCAGATGTGAAAGTAGATGTTTGTGAAGTTGGAAGTAGCGGTGCTACATCGCTTGTATCTGGAGGCGGAATTAGTGTAATTAGCAGCGAAACTAGCGGAAATATTTTGGATATTGTTTATAGCGGTCCCGGAGATATAATTTCTTATCAAAAACCGATTCAAAAAGCGCTCGATGACGTGTTTACACCGGATAAATCGTCTACAACAAGCAATCTTTTTACTTTATATCGAGGTGTTGAAACTATTAATACCATTAAATTTGATAATAAAGTATCTTATTTGGATATTAACTTAGGAGTAACAGCTGGTTGGGATAAACTTATATCTGCAACATACACAAAATCATTCTGGTTTTACGCTCATACTGACGGTATTGAAACCAGTCCACACGTTACTGTTCATACAACAAATGGTCTTATTTTTAGACAATATCCTGGTTCCCCAACATGGCGTCCAAAACAATTTTACTTTAGTCCAACTGGTGCAGGGCTAAATAGTCAGTCTCTTAATCCAAATGCACGTAAGAGTATGACTGGTAAGGAAAATCAATGGATGCATTTTACAACATCATATGATGGGACAACAAATAATGATGCCGTTAAATTATATATTAATGGAACATATACAGGTGAACAAAATTGGATAAATTATACTCCTCCTCCAACACATACTATGTATGACAATCAAGGTTCAGGACCTTTACCATTAGGAACAACATATAGCAATCCTAATTTTCGTATTGGCAATGTTTGGAGCACAACTGGTGCTAATTACTCATTGCAAGATTTTAGACATTTTGATCGTGTATTATCTGCTAGTGAAATATCTTCAATATATCGTGGTACAAACATAGGCGATGAAGTTTTGCAAATGCGTATTGTAAATCCGAATTACGCAGTTTTAAGTGGTTCAATTACTCAATATAATACAACAGTTGGAGAGATTTATGATAGTAATCCCGGTGCTAATCAGTTTCCAACAACAAATTTACCTTTACAAAGTATTAATCCTGCTTTCATTACAACATACGCATTTACTGGTGCAAATACTATGTTTGACTATTTTCCTGCGATTGATCCATTGTTAAATCAACTTTATATAGGCGCAGATGATGGAAAATTACACGCATTTTCTATTAATAATTTGAATGCGGATTTAAATAATTCAAGATTATGGAACTTTGATACAAGTCAATATTCGGATGATAATAGTGTTCGAGGAATAGCGATTGGTGCTGCAAATCGTATTTATATGACGGTTACAAATCCTATAGCAAAATGGGGAGCTCTTTATGCGATTGATAATAATAGCGATAGAACCGCTGGCGTGGAAGCGTGGAAATACGAGATTCGATCGGTGGCTACAAAATACCAAATTGAAACGATGCCTACTGTAGATGTTGCTAATAATGAGATTTATTTTGGAGACGATGAAGGAAATGTTCATTGTGTTGAAGATGCAGGTTCAAGTTATAATGTAAAATGGGTTCTCGATTTATCCGCGCAGATTGCGACAACAGGCGCACTTGACAGTAATGGAATATTATATGTGGTTCAGTCTGTTCCTGCGCCGTCGAGTTTATTTGCGATTAATACTAGAGGTAATAATGCCGGAACTGTGCGTTGGAAATATCAGACTGTTCTTGGTGAGGCTGGATTGTCTTATTCATCACCTGCTTTAGATATACACGATAATGTGTATATTATGACTGGTTCGGATAATACTAGTGACCCTAGTTATTGTCATATATTTAAAATATGTGACGTAGATGGTGATCCAAGTTTGAATTTGCACGGGCGCCTTGGACCATTTCATATTCACGAAAAAACGAGTTCGTATATAAATAGTAGCAGTAATACATACTATTTACCTAAGGATTTTATTACAAGTCCTGTAATTGACAATGATGGATCTATATTTTTTACACACGGTTATGAGGTGGTGAAATTAAATAGTGATTTACAAACGCAAGAGTGGAAATATAATATGGTTACAGATTCGGTGACAGATTTTCCTTTGGGTGTTAGTGATATTAGCGTGTGTTATATTCCGTCAAGTCCGATTGTATCTCTTGATGGTTTGGTATATGTGTCTGCGCAAAATACATTGTTTGGGTTTAACGCTGTTAATGGTGCGGTTGATATTAGTTATACAATGATTGGTGGTGGTATTACAAGATCATCGCCTGTGATGTTAAATAATCGAGGGCAATGGGGTATGCATGGTTTTGATTGTACTCGACGTGGTAAAAGATACCCGATTATTTAAATAAAATTGATTAATTTTTTATTTTTTGATTGTTATGATTATATTAAATCATAAGAATTATGAGTGAAATTACTGAAAATACTGAAAATGTTGAAAATATTTTCGATGTTGAAAATGAAAATGACATCAATTATCTTGCGAGGAAAAATCCCCATTTTCGAGATGAGATGATAACTTTTGATGAGGGTCCTCATATTTATACTATTAATGGAGATAGTGGGTTTACTTCGGTGACGACGTGGAACCATTCTCACTTTGAAAAATTTGATGCGGATAAAATTATCGCTCGAATGATGAAATCTAGAAATTGGCCGAAAAGCAAATACTTTGGAAAAGGTGTAGAAGAAATTAAAGCAATGTGGGATGCGAATCGAGATTCGGCGGCGGCGGCAGGCACCGCAATGCATTACGATATTGAATGCTATTACAATGAAATGACCGTTTCAAACGAAAGTGTAGAATATAGCTATTTTAATAACTTTCTAGCGGCTATGGAACGAGGTGCATTTTGTGATGGTGGCAAATACGCTTTGAAACCGTATCGCACAGAATGGATGGTTTTTCACGAAGAATTGCGGCTTGCTGGTTCGATTGATATGATTTTTGAAAGAGACGATGGTAGCGGTGTGCTAGAAATTTATGACTGGAAACGCTGTAGGGAAATTACAAAATCGAACGCTTGGAACAAATGTTCATCCAATTCGGTTATTGAGCATTTGCCTGATACAAATTATTGGCATTATTGCTTGCAATTGAATACTTATAAAGCAATTATTGAGCGGAAGTATGGGAAAAAGGTGGATGGAATGTACCTTGTTTGTATGCATCCCGAAAATAAAAGGAAAAATTTTGAACGAATTAAAGTAGTTGATCTTAGTGAGGAAATTGGAGAACTATTTGCTCAGAGATGCGACCAACTGAAACATATTGAATAGACTTAAAAAAAATCGATTATATACATATAATAAATATAGTATCACACAAATGACTCAATTTTATGGTTATAATACACTTGAAGAAGAGACAGTTGCGGCTATGAATATGAATGCGGGGTTTGAACAACGTCATTCAAAACTTTGTTATTTTCGCCCGATTTCCAATGATATTTATTGTGGAAATGGTAAAAAAATTATTGATTTTAATGATAATGGCGATAATAGTGAGAATATTAATTATTCTTGGCTTATTTCAATTTATTTCGTTATGATTCCTGTTGGTTTTTTTATTTCGTTTGCCTTTCTTGCGATTAATGTGTGGGCGCCTATGAAACGTGATGGAGAAAAGGCTGAAGCGGAAGAATTGGCAGCATTGAAAAATAAAAAAGTTAATTATGTAGACAAATATTCGATTTCGAAGGCTCTTAGAGCGAAAAAGAAGATTGAAGATAAACAAGAACGTCAAGTAGAAGATAAAGAAGAAGGTGAAGTGGAAAGTGGAGATGAAGACGAAACATCTGAACAAACATTGAAAAAATCTATTGTTATCGAAAGCGTCCCAAAATTGGGAAATGTAATTATGCGTTATAACACAGAAAAAAATGGTTTTGAGTATTGGGCGGATCGTGCGATTCCGCACCGGTTTTTGTGCACAGTTGCGCGTAAATATGTCATTTCATTTGATGCTTATGAACATTATATTGATGAAAATCCGGATAAAGAAGAGTCTGAGTCTGAGTCTGATTCGGAGTCTGAGTCTGAGTCTGAATCTGAATCTGAATCTGGGTCTGAGTCTGAGTCTGAGTCTGAGTCTGAGTCTGAGTCTGAGTCTGAGTCTGGATCTGAA
>MDTG01433614.1_pt1 | contig 14731 bp, 31 predicted proteins | sample 811421 | NCBI WGS metagenome assembly MDTG01 (sample SAMN05326645, study PRJNA326480) | marine metagenome | isolation source: seawater | place: Pacific Ocean: South East | collected 2011
CACACAGTTGTAATCAACTTACTACCCGACCGATTACAATAAGGTCTTCTTCAGTTCTATGTGCTACAAGCTACCTACTTAGGTGTTGTCCAATGTGTGCCAACTCCCAATACAGGGTGGTTTTTTTTACTTAGCTCACCTTTTTTATAGATAGCTTGTAACACACTATTAGATATTTCCATACGTCTATGGCTTTACGTTATTAGAATGTGCTACAAGCTACCTACTTCTGAACCTATTCGCCACTAGGGTATTAGGTTTCAGTAGTTAGCTTTACAACGGTAGACAATTAACGTGGTCTGCAATTAGTTGTTTCGTGTCTAGGTGGTAATGAGCCACCAACCATTATCATCTTCCGTTGTAATACTATTATATCATACTTATTAATATAATGCAAATTATTCTTTTGCTTTTAATACTTCTTGAACAGATTCCGTCAGTTGTGGGTCACTAAGTAGTTGTGCAACGTCTCTGTGAAAAGTTTCGTTACCCCAACCTTCGTGGCTCCATGCGTCTAGAATGTATTCTGTAAATATTTCTATTTGGTCTTTATAAGAACAATCTAACAGCAAAGTTGTTAGCTTCTTAGCTAGTTCCTGCTTGTCAGTAAAATGAGTTTCGTTTAAATCAACATCGTCTATGTCAACTTCACCGAATTCATTTAATTCAAATTTAGCCATTGTTTATCCTTTCGTTTCTTGTATTATTATTATATCATATATTAGGATAAATTACAAATCTATCCTAATATTTTTATTTAGCTTGTGCTAATCTTTCTAGTAACTCGTTAACAATTTTTGTTTCACGGTTATAAGAACCACTGCTATTTTTAGATAGTGCATCTTCAAAGAAGACGACTAATGCTTCTTGCATTAAATCGTTCTCATCGGAACTAAATTCTAATTTAGACATTGTTAATCCTTTCTATAAGATTATGTATTGGTTAAGAATTTCTAGATGCTTTGGAGTAATAGATTTTTTACCTATCACCTTAACTAGCTTCTCATTACCTGCTACCCAATAGTACGGGTTATCTTTATATTGTCCGTCAAAATCATCAACAGAATCTATTTCGCCCCACATAGCTTCTACGAGCTGTTGGCTTGTCATAGTATCTGCACCTTTGACTGCTAAATAAGAAGACTCTTCAAAGCCCCCAGTTCTTTCTTCGTAGGTAATTATGTATATGTCTTGACTCATTATATTTTATCCTTTACAATTTCTGTCCAACCATTACCTAACCATCTAGTATCGTCTATTAGATTAGCTTCGTAACAGTCTGCATCAGCGTCTAATTCTTGAACTATTTCATTCATTTCATAATCGCCATCTAGAACGTCTTGTTTAGATTCTGCTAGAACCTCAACTATTCTTGTGCCTTTTACGTATTCTTTATATTCTTCTTGTATGTAAAATGTTTTCATTTTATCCTTCCGTTGTTGTAATACTATTATATCATACTCTAGAATTTATTGCAAACTCTAGAGTACAATATTATTTAATTATTCGGTATCGGTAGAAGCGTCATGGTAATCGTCCATGCGTTCTAACAAATACGCTAGAAGTCTAATCACAGATTAGAATCTCCTTTCCGAAGAGTACTTTTATTCCTCTTCTGATTGGTATAGTTGTGCGTCCACAAATGCACCTAGAAACAGCTTCTCAACTGCATCTATTGATGAGACGGTGCTAGAACCACGAAATTCAATACCTTCTGGTAATTGAATTGGCTTATCTAACATGTCATAGTCTCGGCATATTTCAGCTTCAACTACATTGTGGATGGCTTCAACACCAACTGGAACCATCGCCGATGGTATCGGTGGGTAACAGTTACCTCTAAAATGCATTTTTAATGCATCTTCTAGGCTGTCTGTGTTGCTTGCCATATCTACTGCTGTAGAGTATCCCATTGTTTTTCTCCTTTTCGTTGTCTTGTAATACTATTATATCATGGATTGTTTTATAATGCAAATGTAGTAGAGGATTATTTACCCTCTACCCATTCTGCTTGAAGTTCTTCTAGAACTTCCATACCCACCATCTGAATCAGTTGGTAGACATTGTAACGAAGCATGTCTAAAGGTGAATCACCTAAAGATTCTTCCAACCACATTAACCAAAACTCTTCACCTTGATAATTAGATGCAAAGTCAATTAAGTCGGTATTGTAAATCGGAACTAAGCCATCAGCTACCTCGTTAATTATGTCTTCGGGATATTTAGAATCCTTCAAATCATAACCCTCAAGGTTATCTAGAAAGTCTAGTTTTATGCTTTGTCTAGTAGTAACGGTATTGTTAGTCTCCATTTTCGTCCTTTCGTTTGTGTATGTATTCATTATATCATAGATTGTTTTTTTCTGCAAATGGTAAAGAACCTCAGTTAAGAGGTTCCCCACAATTTTCGCAGTCGTAGTCGCCGAGAAAGAACAACTCCCCAGCATCCACTAACACTTCGTTAGGGATAGCAGTGAAGCAGTTGCCACAGTCCATCTGTGACTTCTCATTGAACTGCATGTCCTCTTCGGTCATGCCAGTGATAGCCTTGTAGATTTCGTAATTAGCAGTCATTTTTAGCCTTTCGTTGTTGTATATATACACTATATCATATATATAGAAATAATGCAAATTAAAAGTTTTTTTTTATTTTTTTTTGAAAGTCAATGTTTATAGGCTTTTAGGATTTGGACAATATAACAATGTATGATATAATAGTAGTATGCTAAACAAATACGAGAGGGTATATGGCTGGCTCATAAATGAGCTAGAAATAACCAAGCAAAATCATCCTTCAGAGGATGTTAGAGGTTGGTTGGCTATGCTTCAAGAAAGCGTAGAATATAATCTTTCTAAATTTGAAGACTAAGAAGTTAGTTTTCGGGGTGTGGTGAGCCTGCCAACAGAAATCACCAAGCCTACTTTTTTTATATATATTTTTAGCCCTCGCTCCAGCAGATTGCTCCAGCTAAACTTAATTTTTTTTATTTTTTTACATTATACAATCCCTAATACTCCGGAGGCGCCATTAAGGGCTGCTTAATACTCCGGAGGCTTTTGTCTGGAGCGAATCTAGACCTATACTTTAGGTTCAGATTCAGCTGCCGGCTGCTGGGTTACCGATACATATCGGGTCCCCAGTCAATCCTTGCTTCAGCTTGCTGTTCCATCCTGTACTCAGCATCAAGATGGTCGTCATAATCTCTAAGGTTCCATATGCCCCACCTGCAGTACTCTGTATAGAACTTGAGAGTGTCAGATAAGTTCTCTTTAAAAGACCTTTTACGCATAACTCTATCTCTATAAACAGCTAAGAAGAGCCTTACGTACTGAGGACGAGAGTTCACAAAGTAAACTACGCTTTTCCATGAACGTACCAGCTGGTGCTTGCAGCCATAGTATGTGCGACGAATCTTTGACTTTAGCCAAAAGAGTCCAAGTTCAAAGAATATGCCCACTTTAAAAAGGACTCTCATCAATAGCAACCTAACCGTTACGTTAGAGAACTTAGAACTAACAGCCACAGCACGGTCAAAGGGTGCATGTCTTACATCCATAGGTGCGTAAAACCATAGGAATTCTTCTGCTTTTTTTAACATAATATCTCACTTTCGTTGTCTGAGTTACTATTATCTCACAGATTATCCCCCTTGTCAAGTACTAAAACAATAATTTATTTTCTGGGTCTATTAGTCCAACTAAGGGAATCTTGTGTCATTATAGGTTTGTATATACTCCGGAGCAACATTATAGGCTGCTGAATACTCCAGATGCACAAGCGCCTATTTCTTGTGAAAAAAATTTCACGAGGTATGGGTTTTGTGTTTTTTTCAAATGGGTTTGTTTTTACTCCCCTCCCGTCTGCATTCGACTGGAGCGAGACCCCTCTGCTTTTGCAGAAAACGTTGTCTTCTTTTACCGTATATATATATTATATACTATGACGTTCTTTTTGTCAAGTACATTTATATATATTTTTGCCTTGGTGGTAGAAGTAAGCTATTGCTAATGGAGAAGCTCATTACTTCTACCCTTACCCTAGGCTAATCTTTGTTTGTTACTCAGATATATTTGGTAATGAATCTACTGTGACCAATCCCACAACTTTAAATACTCAGTGTTTATGTTGAAAGAATCAGCTATCATAAATGCTTTACGCTTACCGTACTTGTATTTATATATATATTCTTTTACTAATCCACAAATCTCTTCATATCTTTCTTGGTCTTGTATCAATACATTAAGAACTTCATCCCACTCAATAACATCTACTGGTTTTATGACAGTTCTATTTTTACTATCGTCTTCATTAGCGTAAAATTTTAAATCGCCAGACTGCCTATCTCTTTCCCAGTGACCAAGAGGTATCCCTAGCTTGTATGTTAAGTATTCATTCGGTAATAAATAACATAAACTGCTCCACATATTTTTTTCACTTTCTTTATTTGCAGCAACAGCAATCTTGAAACCATTCTGACCTTTTAATGGTATGCCATCAAAGCCTATTTCTTGTGGATTAACATCTAAAGGAATACTTCTCATGCAATGAAAGACTAATCTTGATAGGTTTGTTGGCTTCCAAATAGATATACCTTGTCCCGGCAATATGTAATAAATGTAATTAACATCCATTAACTGCTTCTCTGTAACACCACCAGCAATTGGTTCACTCATATAGTCACCTTTGTTAAAATCTGAGGTTACTAAGTTGACTTGTGCAATCTCAATTGCAGTAGTGTGCTTAACAGTACTTTGGTAATCCATCTTTACTTGTATCGAATCGTTACCTATGTAAGCATCTATCTTTTGTTTCTTATCTTCAAAACCACCAGCTTCTGTAAATTTTAATTCACCACTCAAGAATTCTGAGTTCTCTGCTAATGATTCCAGTATTAAATTTTGTAGCTCTGTTTTACCATAGCTTGATTTTGCTGAATAAACGGCTTTTCCCATTATCGTCCTTTTCTGTCGTTACTACATTGTATCATGAACCTTACTAAATTACAAATTTAAAGAGTTAACATTTTAGAAACATCATTGGCAATTTGAATATGCTACTATTAAAACTTATGTATGATTTACAAAGTTACTTAGGAAAAATGTCTGCTGGTCTAATCAGCAACAATAAAATTATGCAGTCGAAGTATGGAAAGAAAAAAAGACAAAAAAAAGCTAAGCTCTGGCAATCTCCAAAGGTACAGCCTTTTCTTTTTGCTTTAAAGGAAGACGACTTACCCTAAAGTCATAAATATGATTTGCTTTCTCAGCCACTCTAGGCGATAAAGTAAATTGCGAAAAAGAATCATTCCAACAGTCTTCATCTGTAGACGTCCACTGTGCGAGGATATTACCAATATCTTCATCGTTTTCTGTGTCTACAAAGTTTGTTAGTAGTGCATCTGTACCTATAACAGATACCTTATCTGTTCCTATGTGCCACCAAAAAACAAAGTCTGATTCTGAATCAATGATTCTTGATTCGTGGTCATTTTCCATAATCGGTATTGGTACAAGTTTTGGGTCTGGTGAAGCATAACATAAAACATAATATGGCATAAGTTGTTTGTTCATAACCAGTAGGTCATAACCTTTATCAGTATGGTGAGGAATGTTATAAGAGAATGAGGTATATCCTAATTGATGATTAAAGTATAAGTCAGCTATCTCTGATACCCAATAGTCATTCTTGCGAACGATTAAGGTGTCTTGTCTTGTTTCCATCCTTTAGATGATACACTATCTTGAAAGAAAATCCAAGTATCTGTCGTTGCGTCTGGTTGACCGTGTTCCATCCATACAGAGAATAGTTCATCATACTCTGAGGGGTCTTCTAAAAACTTAATGACATCTTCTGCTGTATCAAGTACGCCAGATTGATATAAGGCTTTAGTGAATCCAGTTAGGTCTGAGTATCTATTTAGTAGCTCATCAAATTTAGACATAAGAGATTTGTTCTGCCATTTCTTTTGTGAGTTAATAAGCAAATCAATGGCTATCAACATTTGAGTTCCAAGCATGTTGGCAAAATCACCACCGTGTAAAAGCTCTTCATAGATAGAATCTTGTTCCTTACGAATGTAAGCAAAGTTTTCTTCACTAACAAAATTCACAGGACACTCACTACGGTGTTCATCCCAGACGTCCATATTGACACCACAAAACTCACACACTTCATAGTTTTCTTGATTAAACATTGATTCATCAAACATATAATAATTATAGTACTTAAATTTTTTCTTGTTTGACTTGTAAATATATGCTGTATATGAGATAATGTGTATACCGAAAGAAAAAACTAGGAGGATACATGAACATAGGAGTTCAGAAGTATGGTGTCTTTATACCGTACAAAGTTCAACGAGTTAATGATGAGAGTCGACAGAACCAAAAAGGTAGAGAGTCTTATATCTTTACTGATGAAGCTATTGACTTAATCAAAAGTAACCCGGGTGAATGGTTTGTAATTCATGAAACTGAAATACAGCCAATAAATAATGATGGTAATCTTGAAGCCAATAGGTCAAAGATAGGAAGCCAGAGAAGCACATATTACGCTTCTGCTAAATACGCTTCTGCCAAATTACAAGGACTAGAATACACAGTCAACGGTGTAACTGAAGAAGCAACTAAAACATATACTTGCAAACTTATTGTGAGAATAAATGATTAGTAAAGAGCAATTTTATAATTGGATTGAAGAAGTCGTAAACCAAAGAATATCTTATGGTGGTGAAGAAGAGTTAGACATCCAAGAAATAAATGACCTCTCTACAGAAGAGTTGGCTTACCTAAGAGACCAAATAGATTCTATGAGGTCAGATTTAGGTCAGCTTAAGTCCTTTGTAGATTTAAGAATACGTGGTAGGCTTACAGGCAAAGCTTTTCGATTTGGAGATAGAGTTTTCCGAGGAAAGAATAGCAGTAAGTTAGTCCCATTTGACAATGACAGAATTCTTGAATTTCTTGGTGACGATTGGAAGATAGCAGTTAGACCTGCTTTTAGAACTTCAGCAATCAGAGCTATAGCAAAAGAACGAGGACTAAACGATAAAGTAATTATGGATTCTTTATTTGACAGAGTAGAGACAGAACAGCTTGACGTCACACCAGTGAACAGAGCACCAAAGTTTTTACAGAATCTTTTAGATGAAGACGAAAAAATAGTAGAAATAGGAGACTGAGATGGAAGGTAAACCCTTACAACTAATACGACTAGCAAAGAAATTTCCAGAAAAGTTAATTTCACAAATTAAAAAAGGAACACACACAGAAGACTATATTAACCACTCTGTTATTACACAGAGACTGTTACAAGTCTGTGGTCCATTTGATTGGGATGTAGAGGTAATATACTCTGCTGACAAACCTGTGGCTGTTAAAGGTACACTCACTGCAACTATAGATGGCAAAGAAGTCACTGTTGCAGGTATAGGTACTGACCAAAACAATAAAGGTAAAGATGATGGTGACATTATTAAAGAAATGGAATCCGATGCACTTAAGAGAGCCGCTAAGAATATTGGCGTAGGTCTACACTTGTGGGCACAACAACAATACTTCTTGAGCACTCAACTTGCTGAAGACCACGATGTTAACTTGGGGGATGTCAGATAATGGAAATTCAGAACGACGAACATTTCGGTGTCGAGTCTGATATTCCAAAATTTGTTATGGTTCCTAACTGGGTCTTAGAAATAAGAGTCAATAAGGAACCATTGCCACCTCAAGCGATACATATTTACACAGTTCTTATGTATCACGTTAACAACGAGACTAGGAAGTGCTTTCCTGCTTATACGACTTTAGAGTCTATGACTGGGATGTCACGTTCAACAATATGGAAGTACCTTAATGTTTTAAAAGAAGCAGGTGTTTTGACTTGGGAGCGTAGGAGTTTTAAAGGATTCACAACCTCTAATAAATACTTCTTACCTCATAAGCCATTAAAAGAAGTCAACCTTTCTAAACAAGAGACTTTCATAAAAGAAGAGAAGGTAGCAGACAAGGTTGATGATGAATCTTTTGGAATAGTACTAGACACAGAGACTGATGATGGATTTGCAGTGCCAGACGATATTCGCAAGAAGAAGATGGCAGATGCTTATTGGCAAGAGATGAGTAAGGTTTGGGGATATATGCCTAAAGATAAGGCTACATATTCTAGATGGGGTAGAGTAATTGGTGTTATAAAGACCATTACTGATGACCCAACAGACATTACGAAAGCTGCTTTAAACTATCCTAAATTCATGCCTAAGGGTGCGACTTTTACAATCGAAGCATTAGGTAAACACTTTGAGACTTTAATTAATTATAAAGATGAATCTATTGATGCACTTACAAGATTAGAAAATCTCAAAGTTGATGAAAATATTATAGATGTATAGTAATATGAGATTACAATGTCACAAATAATTCCTAATAACAAACAAGGTTGGGACCCAGAAAATGAATCTTGGGACGAATACAAGGTTCGTAGAACTGAAGGTCAAAGTGGAGTTGGACAGCCTAATTCTCAAAAGAACGCTAGAGGTCAATGCCCGGAAACTGGTGAGGCTAAGCGTACATGTAAGTGTAGAACTTGCATAAACAGGAAGAACCGAGCTAAAGGTAAGCGTAAACAAAATATGGTACGTAAAAAGTTAGGTATTCCAGATAGAAAATTTCACGGTGCAGATGCACACGAGGAAAATTGGAGGTCTGCAGTTCGCATTGAAGTGAAAGCAGGCAAACAAATTGGACCGATTGCAACACGTTTTGACAAGGCTGAAGCTCAGCCTTGGGAGAATGTTAAGAATGTCGTCGGTGGGAGAAGTAAACCATTTATGATGGTTGCTATGCCAGACGATACCTCAGACGGTATTGTTCTGTTTCGATTATCTCAGTTACGTGAGGTTGTCGAAGGGATAATAGAAAACTGGGAAAACCCAGAAGAAGATAAATAGAAGGAGCATATATATGCCAGTATCACAAGTACAGCTTATTGGAAACCTTACTAACGTTGAGATGTCAGTAAATAATTCCGGTAGTGCTTTCACAAGAGCATCACTTGCAGTTTACCAAGGTAAAGACGCAAATGGTGACGACAAAGACTCACTGTGGTTTACTGTTAAAGCTTGGGGAGACCTAGCTGAAAATCTTGCAGAGACTTATCAGAATGTAATGAATTCTGGTTCTAAGTCTTTCAGAGCAGTAGTCACAGGTAGAATGGTTCCAGAACAGTGGAATGATAAAGATGGTAACAAAAGAGAAACTTCTACAGTTTATGTAGAAGACTTAGGTGTTAGCTTAAAATATTCTAAAGTTGGTTCTGTAATAAAAGCGGCAAACCCAATGAATGCACAAGCATTTAAGGGAGCAGCAGATAAAGCAGCGAATCAAGATGTACCATCACCTGCAGGGACAGCAGAGAAGTCTGCAGACCATGACCCAACAGGAGCAGAAGGGGTACCTTTCTAATGGGATTGTTTGGTAATTTATTTGGTAAGACACCAAGTACTTTAGAAAAAATGTATCTTAAACAAAAGTATGACTTGAAATCATTTGCAAAAGCAACTGGTGTATCAGTCAATACTTTGAAGAAGTACTCTGATTCTAAATTGGAAGACATACCAACAAAAACTAAGAATAAGATTGAAAAAGTATTAAATGGCTAAATCAATAACTTTAGACGAGCTACTAGGTGTCAATGAAGTTGCAGAACTTCTTGATGTAAGAGCTAATCAAGTAAGTGTTTGGTCACATAGAGGTAAAATGCCTACGCCAGATGTCATATTAAACGGCGGTAAAACGCAAGTTTGGTTGAGAGATACAATTGTCAACTGGGCTTCTGATGTAGGTAAGCTACCCAACGATGTTCAAATAGATTGGAGGAGGTGAAATGCCCTATAGTATTAGAGAATCAGACGGTAAGTATTGTGTAGACAAAACTCCTACAGGAGAAGAAATGGGTTGTCACGACACAGAAGACGAAGCAATTATGCAAATGAGAGCTTTGTATGCCGCTGAGGATGATTCATAGTGATTAAGAAGAAGTTTATAAACCCCGGTGCTTATTCTATTTTTATAAACCAAATGTTAAAAGATGATATTCCAATAATGGAAATTAATGACATCTTTGACTTTCAAGGCAATTATGCAAAGTTTATATTAGAAGATGGAAGGCAACCGAAATACAAACAAGTAGTTAAAAGTGATATAAGTCTAAGAAATTATTTTCATACACACGATAATTACTACAGACATTTGAATAAACAGTTAGCTGTTTATGAGCCAGTAGAAATTGTTGATTGGGTTGAAGAACACGAAGACATTGATTACTTCACTTATGAACTAGGTTATACGACTTCATCATTTAACAGGTCTGTTGTTGAGACACTTAGAGAAGAACTCATACCGTTCTTAAAACTTTACGAGTTAACAACAATTATTGATTTATGGGAAGATTCCGAGTTAGGCGATTTTAGTTTGTCTAATCAAAAATGGTACTCGGGTCTAGTAAAAAGAGAAGAGGAAAATGGAAGCTGAAAAAGTAAGAGTAGTTCTGACGCCTCTCAGTGAAATCACTGAAGCTGATAGAAACGTTAAAGACCATGACATTGGTGCAATACATGAATCAATGAATCGTTTTGGTTTTACTTCTCCTTTATTGATGAACGAAGCTACTAAAAAATTGGTAGCAGGTCACGGTAGAGTTGAAGCACTTAGACAAAAGAAACAGTTTGGTGAAAAAGTACCTAACAATATAGAAGTAAGTGATAACGGAGATTGGTTAGTACCAATTATTCGTGGAGTTTACTTTAAGAACGAAGAAGAAGCACAAGCATATCTTCTAGCTGATAACAGATTAACTGAACTTGGTGGTTGGAATACTACTGCTTTAGTTGAAGAACTGCAAAAACTTGCAGAGAGTTCTAGCTTAGAAGGTACTGGTTTTGATGATGCTGACTTGAATGCACTGATGGAAGAGTATGATTCTTCATCAGATGATGGTTCAGATAGCTCTTTACTTCCTGTTGGTGCTCCAAAGTATGAGATAGTTTTTGATGACGAATCACAACAAGCTATGTGGTTTACTTTCTTAAACTGGCTCAAAGATAATACTGATGGTGAAACCATTGGTGAAAGACTCTATCAACATATAGAGCTGATATTAGGAGAATAATGGGATTAGGACATTTTGAATACGAATACTTTACCTTAGAAGATAAAGTTCTTTACATTGAAACTGAGTTGAAGAGATTTGAAGGTCAACACTTCGCTATGGGCTTAAGCGAGCCAAGTAGGTTACAGTCTCAAGGTAATGAGTATGTACAGTGGCAAGGACAAATGCAAGGTGCTGAAGAGTTTATTGCTAAGCTTAGAAAGCAATTAGCTCAAATAAAAGACAATGGCTAGACAGAAAAGATATATTAAGGAGAATGTTTATGAAGAAGCGAAAAAACGCATTCATCATATTTACGATACTCACGACCACGTTAACGTCGCTTTTAGTGGTGGAAAAGACTCGGGAGTGGTTCTCAACATGGTTTGGGAAGTTGCTCAAGAGAGGGGACTGAGCGTTGTAGATTGTCACCATCGTGACGAAGAATTCAATCCAAGCTTCATATTGGACAACATAAAGCATTATTTTGACATGCCTCAGTTCAATATGACTTGGTATTGTGTACCAAGAAGTAGCACAATGTTTGTTCTTGGTAAATCGATTGAGATTATTAAGTGGGATGCTAGCGGTGAAAGAGAGTGGGTAAGACCTAAGCCAGAGTGGGCAGAGACACTTAATGATACTAAGCAAGTATTTGGACAAGACGATTTCGACGCTATGATTGCTAATACTTATCCTACTGGTAAGGTTGGTATCATCAATGGTGTAAGAGCAGAAGAATCTATAGTTAGGTATCGTTCTGTTGTTAACAAAGTACACGATAATTACATTGTTAAATCATTTCATCCAAGGGCTAGTCTGTGTAAACCAATTTATGATTGGTTAGTGCAAGATGTATTTAAATATTTCTATGTAACTGGACACAGATACTCGGCTTGGTATGAACAACAACTATGGTCTGGTGATGCATTACGAGTTGCTAGTCCGTTAATTGCTGAGTCTATGAAGTCTATTGAGAAATGGGCAAGTATGGACCCAGAGTTCTACAACAGATTGACTGCAGTATTTCCAGAAGTTAGAGCACATGAGCGATACAAAGGAACTATTAGTCAGCAACACATAATAGACGAATACGGTAAAGACATGAACGGTGTATTGAATTGGATTAAGGCTAACGTTGATGAAGAGTCATCTACATATAGAACAATGATGGCTAAGTGGAAGAATCTACATAGATTAACTAAGTCTGAACCAGAAAGATACATGCCAGATGGTACTTGTACTTGGATTCTTAAACATTTTATAAATGGAAAGATATTACACGGTGACATTTACCCACCTACAACAGCGAGAATTAGAAATGCTAAGCGTAGACAAAGACCAAAGATAAATAAAAGTAAGAAGGACAAATGAAAATAACAACAGACTTTTTGTTTCATTCTCTTGAGTTCAACAGAACAGACTCTGTAACCATATTTGGTTCAGTAGGAGATTTTTCTGTCGAGGTCACAATTGAAACAGATGGAATTAAGATAGAGTTCCCAGACAGAGACGACACAGATGCAGCAATTACAACTGGATTGTTAACTCTTGACTGGGGTAAATTTTTGGAGTTGAAGTAATGGCTGACTTTGATTTCTATTGGGAACTAGCAGAACTTAACCCAGAAGCAGTAATATTTGAAGAGTTTGAGGAAGCATACCTAGGTGTGGCACACAGAAACGGAATGAAACCAGTAGCTGTGTATTCTTATGACTTCATAATAAATATTCTTGCATCAGAGAAAGTTTATGATAAAAAGTTTATTAAAGAATTGGAAGAAAAAAATATCATTGAAGAGGAAGACCAAGTCAATGAAGCTATGAATGAGGCTATGGAATACTTCTCATACAACATTGAAGGTATTGGTAAAGGTAAGGACAATGAAGATGCACCAATATTCTTACACTCTCCTCAATTTGACGAAAGAGAAAGCAACAGTCAAGAGATTTAAATGAATGTATTTGATGAGCAACCTATAAGTAACATTGTTTGGAAGTTAGCAAAACAGTTAAATCCAAATGATTACAATCCTAACAGGGTACTAACTGATGAATTTAAATTACTAAATCTTAATATGATTAGGTTCGGTTGGATTCAACCTATATTGATAAACAAGAACAACATTATTATTGATGGCTTTCACAGATGGAGACTAGCACAAGACTCTGAAGAGCTTTATAAGAAATATTCTGGAAGAGTTCCTTGTGTCGTTATGGACATAAGTGACAGAGAAGCAATGTTACTTACTATAAGAATGAATAGAGCAAAAGGTGTACACGAAGCAAGTTCAATGGCTGTTATAGCTAAAAGACTTATTAATGATTATGATATGACACCAAAAAGTTTAATGACTGAGTTGGGTATGAGTAAGGAAGAAACAGAAGTACTGCTAGCTGATACTGTTTTTGAAATCAAAGGCATAAACAACTGGCAGTACTCTAAAGCTTGGTACCCATATGAAGATGGTAAGAAGTTAGGGCAGTATAAGTTTGACCACTAGAGAAGACGTAATCGCATATTTAGATAAAAGATTTAACGGACACAATGCTAGATTCAAAGGTGTGCCGGGAAAGTCAGCAGATTTAGAAATGTTAAAAGAAGTTTTCTCAAGAGGATACTTTAGAGAGAAAAGCTTTGGTACAGAAGAAGAAAATATAAAGATTAAGTCTGGTATCAGAAGGATAAAAGACTTCTTATTTGTTATGAGGAACGGATATCCAAGGCTTCAGAGCGACATAGTAGTAACTGAAGACTTTGATTTACTACCGAAAGGGCATAGATTACATGCGAAATGGAAAACCTACCACTTGGTACGATACGATTACTTCACAGATAGTCAGTATGATGACGAGTTTAGGAACAACATCAACATTCTTGATGTCTAAATACCTTATAAAAAAAGAAAAAAAGAAAGATAATTTGCAATAATTCTTATTGTATGATACAATAGAGTATAGGAAAGAGCTAGAGTAGCTCTTTTTTTTATGTAGTAAATTAGGAGGGTACATGAGTACTAAGACTTTTAACGACTCAATGCAGGAAAATGCTCTAAGAGCAGAGTATTTCGGTGGCAAAAGGTTCCTAGGTTGGACACCTAACGGTGCCGAAGCATGGGTTTCTTTCCAACTTGACCGTGAGACATTAGACATGACTATGAGTTCAACAGTTAATCTAGAGTTATTACTTGATGAAGATGCAGAACTAGCAGATTCAAGAGTGACAATTGCTAGGGGGGCTACTCAAAGACGTAACTTAAAAGATATGCTTAGGTTTGAATCTAAAAACCAAGGTGGAGATGTTACACCTAATACAGTCTCATATGTTATAAAGCTTATAAATGCTGTACAAGGCAAAAGCCATTTGTTCTTTGACAATAAAGGACGAGCTAATAAATCAGCATTTAGACTTGTTTCTAACGCTGTCTTTACCGGTCTTCTTGACGAGGACAGAGGGTTTAGATGGACTGATGTAATGAAGTTATGGAATCTACCAGAAGGCACATACTTCACAGTAGATTCATTACCAAATATATCTGAGTAACAAACAAAGATTAGCCTAGGGTAAGGGTAGAAGTAATGAGCTTCTC
>MDTG01169125.1_pt1 | contig 14730 bp, 16 predicted proteins | sample 811421 | NCBI WGS metagenome assembly MDTG01 (sample SAMN05326645, study PRJNA326480) | marine metagenome | isolation source: seawater | place: Pacific Ocean: South East | collected 2011
ATTCGGATTCGGATTCGGATTCGGATTCGGATTCAACTTCGGCTTTGGCTTCGACTTCGGCTTCAGCTTCAGCTTCAGCTTCAGCTTCGGCTTCGGCTTCGGCTTCGGCTTCGGCACCAGTGGCTTCGGCATCAGCATCTGCATCAGGTTCTGGTTCTGCTTCAGAAGCAGCTGCCGGACCAACAGCTGACGCAACAGCAGCTGATGGCGGATATGCATACGCATCAAACATTGATTCACACCGCTTGGTAGTTCAAGACATCTGTGAAATCAATGATCTCGTTGGCGACTACAAGTGGGCTGAAATTGCTGAAATTTATGCAAATGGATCCAACTCTGTAAAGTCAGACGGATCAGTAAGAACTATTGGTGGCTTCGCAGCTGCTGAAGGAAAGAAACACGGTTCAGACACTTTCTACGGAACTGCGACACCTCTAGATGACTTTGTTAGTGCTGCACTCAATGGTACTGGCGTTTGGGAAGGCGAAGCGGACGCTGTTCGTAAGCAAGGAGTTCAAAAAGGCATTATGAACCAAATCATGATTGCTTGGGTCATACACGAACTCAATTCTGCCACTGATAAAGCTGCGGATGGAAACTTTGATGCAGCCAAAGGCGCCCCACATAACTGGGATGAAGCCTGGGCCTTCTATCATGGTGTAGCTCCAGACTGTGGACCATTCAAGACTGCCGTAAAACGAGCAGGTGACTTTGGTACAACTGGTGCCGACGGAGAATCTGCATTAGCTAACGAAGGTCTTCTGCAAGCAATGAATGATGGTAGAGATGCTCTACTCGCCGGTGATGCTTCAGCAGCTGCTACAGCTTCACGAGAAGCACAAAAGCATGTCTTCATCACATATGCTCAAGCAACAATCAAGTACACCAGCAAAGTCTATTCAGACCTTGAAGCAGGCGACACTGAAGCCGCTAGGGTGCACCAAGCTGAAGGTTGGGCATTCTTCCGAGTTATCGAACCGATCCTCGGAAATAACGGAATTGACACTTCAACAATCGATTCAATTCTTAACCTAGCAAATGCACCAGGATCAGGAAGCTTGGACGATGTCACTGCTGTTCTGAATCCAGTCATTGCATACTTTGGCATTACTCCTGAAGAGTTTGGCTCTTACGGATAAAGAAACCTAAGCATGTATTCCCTCATGGTCGGGCCCCTTCGGGGGTCCGGCCATATTTTTTGCCCCTTATTGGCTTTGAGGGAAGCTAACGGTAGTCACTCCGGAATGTTGTATGTCAACTCGGTCCCCTATCCGATAATTTGGGGCGCCCGCACTTCGACACATCAACTCAGCTCCATCGTTTGATTTCAGAACATATAGTGAGTCATGCCCATAGAAATCAACTTCTTGGACTGTAGCCATCGCACCATCAGTGAGAGAAATTTCCTCAGGGCGAATAAGAACGTCGACTTCACCATGGGCATCATGACATAGATTAATGGGACCTAATGCTGTTTCGGCTTTTCTCCCGGATGCAACACCAGAAACTGTATTCGCTTTCCCAACAAACCCGGCAACCCACCGGTTAACGGGGTGACTATAAATCTCTGAGGGAGTCTCCTGTTGAACTACTTTCCCTTGATCCATAACTGCTACCTGGTCCCCTAATGAAAAAGCTTCATCCTGATCATGCGTAACAAACACGCTTGTCACATCAAGAGAACGAAGTAAAGCTGCTACCTCCGAGCGAACTTCTAAGCGCAAACCAGTATCCAAGCTAGAAAAAGGCTCATCTAAAAGAAGAACTTTTGGCTTTGGGGCCAGCGCTCGGGCAAGTGCTACCCGTTGCTGTTGCCCGCCAGACAGTGACGAGGGAGACCGGTCTGCCAATTCTGCTATGCCGACCATTTCTAGTAGTTCTTTCACATCCTTGGTTAGCGTCTTACGATTTTCTCTTGGGAGGCCAAACACAACATTTTGCATCACAGTTAAGTGTGGGAACAAAGCCCAATCCTGAAAAACCATACCCACATCCCTTTGTTCGGGGGGAGTATTAACTTGATCTCCGGAAACTCGTTGACCACAAAGGAAGATATCTCCTTCAGTTGTTGGCTGTAAGCCCGCAATTGCTCTGAGGAGCGTCGTTTTTCCACATCCGCTAGGTCCAAGGATTACGAGACAAGACCCCTTAGGCGCTGAAATTGAAACATCATCAAGAATACGTGATTGTCCAATGTCAACCACAACATTGTGGACGCCCACCCCACTGGACTGGGCGTCTAAAACTCCCACTCCTGATAGGACTCCATCATGTTCAGCGTCAAGCATGCTTTATATCTTAGCCTCGCGATGAAAATTCAGCTATAGCGACCTGAGGTTTCAGGTTACCGATATCAAGATTTTAAAAAAGGGATGTAAGATCCATCACCATAAGAGCTGACAAAAGACCTATTACGCTGATATTCAATGTTGTCATATGCCATCTATATTTGTGACCGGCAGCATGGAATCTCTTTATGCTATACAGGTTAGCGACTATACCGATAATGCTTGCAGCAAGCCCGATGCCGGAACCAACACCGGAAGCTACACCTAGTATTGGAGCCAACACTGGAAAAATAACATAGGTGAAGGCACACCGAATCCCTGAAATTATCATGGCTGTCGAAAACGTGTTTTGGGCCTTTGTTTGTTGGCTTATTTGGCTATTGCTGGCAGTTTCTGTGACGCTGTTTCCCACATACGTAATCCTAGCTGCCATTTTTTGAAACTCTAACCTAAAACCCGTCACGTTAGGGGTAAGGGCTTTATGTGTGTTAAATCCCTGCGATCAAACGCCATAGAGCAGTAACTGCTGCTGCAATGACAATAACCAGAACGAATGGAACACGTTTCGCTAAGGCCACCATGGCAGCTACTACACCTGCAATACGCGCATCAAAAATAATTTGATCATCGCTTGTGATAGTGCTCGTAATAACTAATGCCGCCAGCAGTGGCGTTGGTAACAGCATGGCAAAACGTTTGATCCAGTCAGGAAGGACACGTTTGTTCGATAGAACAAGCGGAGCAAACGCCTTTAACGTATATGTTCCTGCCGCTAAAGCAACCATCACAACTACCGCATCACTCATGACTACCCCGCTTTTCCCACGGGCGAAGTAGCAGAACAGCTGCTGCTGCTGCGATCACAGGTATGCCCGGCGGAACAAAAGGAACAAGAAGAAACGCAACCACAGCACCAACTCCAGCGATTACTTGGTGTTCCCTCGAAGAGAGCTTTGGCCAAACGAGACCAAGAAAAGCTGCAGGTATGGTTGCGTCGATTCCAAGGTCCTCTATAAGTGTCCCTGTTCCAGACAACAATGTAACCCCGACCCACGTCATCAAGTTCCATAAAACAAAAACGCTTAGCCCAGCCCATATGTACCCGTATCTCCGAAGAGAATGAGATTCTTGGCTGGATCCAACGGCTGTTGCTTCGTCGATCATCAATTGGGAAGTTATAGCCCTCCACAAAAGGGATCCTTGAAGTGAAGGTGCCATAGCAACACCAAAAGCGAGGGAGCGAAGGTTAAGGAGAAGTCCTGCTATTACTGCAGCCATAATAGTTCCTCCTTCAGCCAGCACAGTTACAGCAGCGAACTGGGAAGACCCTGCAAAGACAAGACTGGAGAAACCGAGCGCTTCCCATGTTCCGAGTCCGGCTTCTGTGCATAAGGCACCAAAAGCAACACCGAATGGAGTTATTGCAAGACTAATAGAGATTGCTTGCATACGAATTTTTCTACGTAGTGTCTCAAGTTCAGACATAGCTCGAAGGATAGGGCTAATTAAGTCGTTCTTGACGCTGGCAAAAGGTAAAAACTGGTAGAGAAAATCGGCTTATCCGGCGATCAAGCTTCCAATCGCCCAAATAGAGACAGTCAGTCCGATAATGATCATCACGATTGATCTACCAAGAGGAGGTCTTTCGTAGTCACTGTCCTTCGGGGCTCCCCTTGTGTTAACAAGAGCCACAAAATTCCCTACAGCAAGGGCCCCACCAAAAGCCAGTGCAAGAAGAACGAGGAGATTCTCTCCTAAAAACATTTTCTCATAGGTTAAAATTCTTGGGGTGGAGCGCCATCTGATCCTGGTTTAGCCATGTCAACAAACTTTGTGAAATGAGGGAGGAACGCCAACCGTATCCTGTCCGTCGGCCCGGACCGGTGTTTCGCCACTTGAATTTCTGCCATTCCCGTATCTGGACTCTCAGGATCATATACTTCATCACGGTAAAGGAACATGACAACATCAGCATCCTGTTCTATCGCTCCCGATTCGCGAAGGTCAGACAACATGGGTCTTTTGTCCGTCCGTGATTCAAGGTTACGACTGAGCTGGGAAAGCGCCATTACCGGGCATTCCAACTCTCGAGCTAAAATTTTTAACCCACGGCTGATTTCAGATATCTCAACTTGCCGGTTCTCCGCTCTGGCACGACCACTCATTAGCTGGAGGTAGTCAACAACAACAAGTCCAAGGTTCCCGATACGGCTCTTTAACCGCCGAGCTTTCGCTCTGATCTCCATGACTGTTGTATTTGGATTGTCATCTATCCATATCGGAGCTTCCGCTAATCGCCCGACAGCGTGACTGATTTTTGTCCAATCACTATCATTCATCCTCCCTGTGCGTACCTTGCTGGAATCTACTCGTGCTTCCGTACAAAGCAGACGTTGACTAATTTCAAGCTGACTCATTTCTAGAGAGAAAAACAGTACGGGCGAATTTGCGTTCATAGCAGCATGAGTGGCGATATTGAGCCCAAAGCTAGTTTTCCCCATTGCAGGTCGTGCTCCTACAACTACGAGATTATTTGGTTGTAATCCAGCAAGAACACGGTCAAGGTCTTTAAAGCCCGTAGGTGTTCCAGTAACTTCGCTTCCATGTTCTACCAAATATTCGAGCCGATTTAAACCATCATCAAGTAAGGAACGAAGTTCAACAAATGTATCTTCTGCTCTTCCCTGAGCAAGATTAAAGACCAGTGTCTCTGCTTCATCCAATGCCTTCACGACATCATCTGGTTGTGAGAAACCAATCTCGGCTATTTCTGAACCCGTGCTAATAAGACGACGTAACTGGGCATGGGAATGCACAATCTTTGCATACTCGGCAGTATTGGTCGCAGCTGGCGTACTCGCTTGCAACTCAATCAATGTCGCATTACCACCAATACCCTCTAACAGACTTGCTCGGGAGAGCTCATCGGCCACCGTAACAATATCAGCAGGTTCTCCACCACCAAAGAGTGATGTTATAGCGTTAAAAATATGCTGGTGGGCTGGCTTGTAGAAGTCCTCACCGGTGACGATCTCTATAGCATCAGCAACGGCGTCCTTACTCATCAGCATTGCCCCAATTAGGGATTCTTCAGCAGCGAGGTTGTGTGGGGGAACGCGTTGAGATCGTCGCTGTGCCGGCGCGGTGACGGAAGGTCCGTCAGAAGATAAAAATTGATCAGACATAAGACATTACTAACTATAAAACTAGGGTATGACAGTAGCTCTGTAGCTACCGTGAGTTACTAAGAATGCCTTATCCCGCTTGTTTAATACAAGAGGAAAAAGCAAATAAATCTGAGGATTAGTTGTGGATAAAGAGCAGAACTAACCACAGCTAATCCCCACATTTAAGTTATTCCTGAACTAATAAATTTTTCCTGTTTCAAAAACAAAAACCAAAGCAGGATCACACAGGGGGAAGCCGATGATCCTATTCAATTTTTACGACAGATAAGTCCGTTATCTATTCGCTTTATTCGCTATCTACTACGACTTCAATAGTGATGGGGAATTCAACATCTGGATGAGGCCGCGCTACAACTTCATGCGTGCCGATTTCTTTAATGTTGTCAGAGAGTTGGAGGTCCTTCCGGTCGATCGTGATATTTGCTTGCGCCTCCAAAGCACTCGCAATATCAGAAGTAGTGACTGAACCAAAAAGTTTGCCACCTTCGCCGGCGTTCATACTTATCGTAATTGGCTTATCAGTTAAGCGGGCTGCCATTTCTTCAGCTACAGATCGTTCTTCTGCTGCCTTAAGCTCACGAGAGTTTCGCATCCGTTCAGCTTCTCGTTCTGCTCCAGAAGTAGCTTTAAAGGCAAGGCCTTTGGGGATGAGCATATTCTGAGCAAAGCCATCGGCGGCCTCAACGATGTCGCCCTTATAACCGACTCCTTCAACGTCGGTACGGAGTACAACTTTCACTCTGCACTCTCCTCTTTGGTTCCTTCGTCAGGAGCGTCTGTAATTTCAGGTAAAGCCGCTTCCGTTTCCACTTGCTCGGGGATTTCAGTATTTATTGACTCTTCAATATCGGAAGGTGCCTCATTTCGTTCTTGTTTGAATTCTGGATCCTTCTTTGGTGGCCTGTCGTCTCTTGATGAACGGTTGTCGTCTCTGGATCCATCTCTAGATCGGCGGTCTCCCCCTCGCCCACCACGTTGAGTGGTAATACGATTTGTGTATGGGAGTAAAGCCATTTCACGGGCGTTCTTAATTGCCATGGCCACATCTCGCTGCTGTTGAGCGCTATTTCCGGTTACGCGTCGAGCTCGAATTTTTGCTCGATCAGAGACGAATCTGCGAAGCAGGTTCACATCTTTCCAATCAATATATTCAATCTTTTCTTGCGTGAGTATGGAAACTTTCTTTTTGCCACGTCGTGCAGCATCTGAAAGGGTCTTCCCACCTTTTCTTTTCTTCGTTGGAGGCATTATTTACTTCTTTCTAGAAAGGTTCTTCGTTTGGGTCATACGCGGGAGGGGCTTGAGGAGCTGGCGCGGAACCGCCTCCAAAATCTCCACCGCTACGTTCATTTCTTGTTACTTGAGCTGACGCCCATTTAAGACTTGGGCTTACTTCATCTGCTTGTATCTCTACCTTTGAACGAGTTTGTCCACTGTCTCTATCATCCCAGGATTGGTAGTCGATGCGGCCATAGATAACCACACGCATTCCTTTGGTTAAAGATTCGGCGCAATTTTCGGCAAGTTCACGCCAGCACGTAACGTTAAAGAAGTGGGACTTATCTTCGCCCCCATTTGGGCCAGAGCGTTGATTCCAAGCAACGCCCAAGCTACATACCGCAACGCCAGATTGGGTGAACCGTAGTTCTGGGTCACGTGTCAGATTTCCTACTATTACGATGTTGTTGTCAAATGCCATGGTCTTTATTCCTTGCTAAGTGGTTCGGTTATAAACCTAGTCAACTTTTTTCAATAAGTCCTCGCCGAATAGCTTCGTGTTCTGGTAAACGAATTAGTTTATGGCGAACGACTTCATCAAGGAGACGGATCTGCCTTTCTAGCGGCTCCATATCGATTTGTCCGGTCGTCATTTCAAGGACAACATAGTGGCCTTCGGTTTTGTGGTTAATTTCATACGCAAACTTGCGTTTTCCCCACTTGTCGGTTGAAGCGACTTGCCCATTTTGTTCTTGGATCCAAGTATCGACACCTTGGACAACTTCATCAACTTTGGCGTCTTCTTCTTCGCCATCGACAATGATCATTATTTCGTAAGCTCGCGTAGTCACAGTGACTATGTACCTCCTCTGGACCCGTAAACGGGGCCCCCACGTGGTACCTGGGGGCAGGTTAAATTGGTTACCATCAGGGTAGTGGATTGAACGCTAAATACCGACCTACCAGCTACCTAAAGGATCATCCTTAAGGGGGTCGGGTCTCCCATATAGTCCGAGAGTTTCTATCTCGTCTTCGGATAACTGGTAGCTCTCTTCTTGGCTTGGGAAATTCCCATCGCGGACATCTTTGGCGAAGTCGCGTAATGCCTCAATTGAGGTTTCTTTAAGGTTTGCGTATCTTCGGACGAATTTGGGTTGAAGGTCATGATTGATCCCCAAAAGGTCGTGGAATACGAGGACTTGACCATCGCAGTCAGGTCCTGCTCCGATGCCGATAGTAGGGACATTCAAGGACTCGGTGATGAGTTTCCCTACTAGTGATGGAACGCATTCAAGAACGACTCCAAAACATCCTGCATGGGTGATCGCTTTTGCTTCATTTGATATTGTTAAGGCCGCATTTGTTGTTTTTCCTTGGATTTTGTACCCTCCCAGCGAAAGAATAGATTGCGGTGTTAATCCTAAATGTCCCATAACTGGGATTTCTGCTTTACATATTGCTTCGATCATGGGAATGCGGTCGTATCCGCCTTCAAGTTTCACTGCCTGAGCTCCAGCGCGAATGAGTTGAGCAGCATTTTTGACCGTTTCTTCAGGAGAGATGTGGTAACTAAGCCATGGGAGGTCAGCGATTACAAATGCGTTTGGCTGAGCTCTAGCCACCGCAGCAGTGTGATGGGCCATGTCTTCAATAGTGACCTTTAGAGTGTCTTCATAGCCAAGGACGACCATCCCTAGAGAGTCACCTACAAGAATGATGTCTGCTCCGGCTTCAACAGCCATAGTCGCACTAGGAGCATCATAAGCGGTCAGCATGACAAGAGGAGAGTTTCCATCTCGAACTTTGTGAGATGAGATTGATGGTGCAGTCCAATTCGTTGCCATTGTTCTCGTCCCTTCAAGCGAAGATTAGGTGCCGTAAGTACTGCTCATAGTGTAGGGCTTTTATAGAAATATGGGCATGGAAGCGAAAAAAGGCCTTTGAACAGGGCTTTAGGATTTAGGTATTGTATTCAACTGCTTCTAAATACCGATTGGAAAGAGATCCGTAAATCGAAGTCCAAACTGGCAAAGACGGACGTGCGAAGCCCCAGTGATCAAGAAAATTCTGAAGGGGTGTAAGGAAAGTGCCTTTTTCTTGTCTACCTAGCACAAACATCAAAGCCTAGGAGGCGAAAATGAAAACACGAACAAAAATCACCGTTACCCTAGCGGTAGGAATAGGCCTGCTCGCTGGCTCCATGGGAGTCGCTTCAGCAAGCCCACACTATTCCGACTACAACGGTAGGCCCAGCTTCAAAGCACCTGTTAGTTCCTATTCACATAATCTCGAGTGGGATCTCAAAGCACCTGTTAGTTCCTACACGGAAGACGGGAACATCATGTCCTACCTGGACGGCATATGGATCATGGCCTAAAGGGAAGACGGGATGGGACGCCTGCATGAGAATAAAGCACCTGTTAGTTCCTACACGGACTTCGGCCGAGTTCCCTACATCACAGATTCAAGCCGTACGTTAGGATTTAGCCACCATGCAAACATAGATTATTTTCATCAAGGCAAAACCTCGTTCGAAGCAGGACAAGTTCGACCATTGTTTAAAATTCAGTTTTAGGAAATTGCATCTGCGTAGAGCTGAAGACTTTCCCATGCCGCATCAATCGGCATCCCTCCACATAAGGGATGGTGAATTATCCGATCCAGAGCTGCTGCTTCGCTAGGAGTAATTATTTGATAAATTCCCTCGGTCCGGAGTTCATCGGGTGTTGTTGCATGTGAATGGACTGCTGAAGAGATATCCGAAGTTTGCCATCTTGAATACATTGCCGCTTCATTAAGAAAATAGTGTCCAAGTTCTGCCCAAGCCTTATCCGGATCTTCAGCCACCAATGTCATCTTGGTTTCATCATCTGGCATAGCGCAAAACCCTTGCGTACCGTGTTTTTCACATTGTTCGTAATAGTAGGCCTCAAGTTCGGGGAGGTTTGCTGCAGGGGAAAGAGGAAGGCCAAAGCGTGCGGCACGTCTTGCCGCGACTTTGCTAGTGCCTCCAATCATAATGAACGGGTGCGGTTTCGTTAAGGGTGTTGGCTGAATCTGGTGTGTTCCACCGTTGTATTCAAATGGTTCCCCAGACCAAGCTTGAAGAAGAACTTCTATAGATTCATCCATGATCTTTCCCCGGCGGTCCCATTCTTTTCCTAATAATTGGTATTCGCTGGGTCGGTATCCAAGTCCAAGGATGACAGTAAGACGACCACCGCTCATGAGATCAATCACGGCAATGTCTTCAGCGACACGAATCGGGTCATGTAAAGGTAGTAGTAGCGCCGATACAGATGCAGCTAAATTCGTAGTTCGAGAAAGAACTGCGCCAGCATTTAAAAGAGGCGTCGGGCTCCAAGCGTTCTCAGCTCCATGATGTTCTTCGAATGTTGCCATGAAAAACCCGTGAGTGTCAGCAAAGGCCGCCATTTCTAGCATTGCCTTATATCGGGCAGATAGAGCAGTGGCATCAAGGGAAGGGTCAATAAGGTTAAACCGGACAAGTGACATCGGCATATGATCCTCCAAACTATCTATTTATGCTCAACGTAGCGCAAATAAGCCCCTCGAGGCACATGCTGCAAACGATAGAAGAGCTAGAGCGTGTATGAGCGCAGTAGGTGATTCCATGAACACTGGGCGCATACTTCTACCATGTAGCAAGTAAATGTTCCCTTTCTTCTCCGTATTCGGTCAAGGTCGCCAGCAGAATTAACACATCTCCCATGGGAAGGTAAGCGGGGGCCGAAAACATATGAAACGATACGAAGTGATTCCTTGTCACAAATTGGACATGGATCCGCGGTCTTTTCTGAATAGTGGCGAGCAGCGCGAATAAGTTCTGAATGTGCATCACAAATATCACTGCGAGAGAGTTCCCCGCGTTCATATTGACGAAGAACACGGTTGCGTTCAAGGAGATAACTAATATTTCCTGTCTGCTTTGTTTCTACAAGCTGTGACGGAATAAACCCCATGGCGTAACACTAGTAGGCAATTACTGAACTGTTATTACCAATGGACAAATCTCTCTGACTTCCCTCCTAATCAACGTCGGAAGGTTGATTTGATTTAGCGGCCCACCAATCTTGAAGCATTTTCTGAGCTTCTGAATTTGAAATTTGGCCGTACTCAAAGCGCTGATGCTGAAGGTACTGGAGAGCTTCACCTACGATTGGGCCTTCTTCTACTTGAAGAAGCTTAATGATTTCATCGCCAGTAATTGGAAGAGAAAAATCATCTAGTTCTGAACCCAGTTGTGTTCGGGTTTCCTCCATTTTCGCCCAGATTTGGTGAGCTTCTTCATTTAGCGTTATAGCAATTTGAAAGCTTTGTTCACGATATTCCCCTATCTGGTGATACCACCTGCGGTAATTGGAATCGCTGCTTGGGTCCTGAAAAATAGTGATTGCTCCATCAATAATTTGTTGGATAGCTGAGCTACGTTCCTTTGAATACCGGAGTTCTCGTAAGCGTTTCTTAGATTCGGGTGGTGCCGTTTCAGCTAATAGAGCAGCCATTCGAAGGGTTGCATCTGTAGTGATTTCTGAAAGGTATTGGAATCGTTTAGATGAAATTTCTGGAAGAAAGAGACGAAGAATTCCCGTATCGTGAAGCAGAAGAAATCCCTTTTCTGGGAATTGAACTTGAAGAAGTTTGTCTAATTCACCGAGGATCCTTTCAGCGGATACGATGTTAAAGCGTTCGGCAAGGTCGTGCATTGCGTTTATTAATTCAGGGGCAGGAATAAGGTTGTATCCTGCCATAAACCGAGCTGCCCTCATCATGCGTAAAGGATCGTCAGAAAAGGATTCTTGAGGCGTCAAAGGGGTACGAAGTAAACCTTCTTTAAGGTCATGCTGTCCATTAAAAGGATCAATCAAGGTCCCGTCTGGAAGTGAAATAGCCATTGCATTGATAGTGAAATCTCGTCGAGATAGATCTTCATTGATATCTTTTGAGTAAGAAACTTGAGGTTTTCTGGAGTCAATGTCATAACTTTCAGCCCGATGGGTCGTTATTTCATATATCCGTCCATTGTGTTGAATGCCGATGGTCCCAAATTTTTCTCCAGACAACCATAAATTATCAGCTACGGGCGCAACAATTTTTTTTATCTCATCAGGCAAAGCATCAGTCGTGAAATCAAGATCCATTTTAGAAGTAACCTTTTCATTTGCGAAAAGGTCTCGGACTATTCCTCCAACTAGGTAAAGGGTCCGATCGGCGTTGATGAATTGGTCGGTTAATTCTCTAACCTCGTCAAGAAGCGGTGAAAAATTTTGTGTAGTCATGGATTCATAGCATGAAATTGAGCGATTGATTCAACTGCTTCCATACCTGGGCCATTTTGTGTCGATTTTTCAGGATGCATTGGGTCTCCTGCAAGTGTTCTCAGTACGGCTGCCGTCGATAGCTTTAGTGCTTCAAGGTCATATCCTCCTTCAAGAAATACTAGGCGCCTTCCAGCAGGAACTACTTGAATTATCTTCGCTGTTAAATCTGCATAATCTCCTGAAGTTAACCCCAAACTGGCAACTGGATCGTTTCGATGTGAATCAAATCCTGCAGAGATAATTACCCATGAAGGATTAAATGTCTCTATCTTTGGTTGGATTATTTCTTCCCAGGCCTTCAGATAGTGATCTCCAGTTGTTCGTGCAGGCAAGGGAACGTTTATTGTAGTTCCTTTCCCTAGTCCAGTTCCTGTCTCTTCAGTTCTGCCTGACCCTGGATATAGAGGCCATTGATGGAAAGAAACGAAAAAAACATCTGGGTCGTTATAGAAAATATCTTGGGTTCCGTTTCCATGATGGGCGTCATAGTCAACTAATAAGACTTTCTGACCGGCGGTTACAAGATGTCGGGCTGCAATTGCAGCATTATTGAGAAAACAAAACCCCATTGATTGATCAGCTGTTGCATGGTGGCCTGGAGGGCGCACAGCACAAAATGCTGCTTGATAGGAATTCTGTGAAAGTTCATGGATCGCTTGCACTCCAGCTCCGGCAGAAATTTGAGCAGCTTTCCAAGAATTTGCGCTCATTTTTGTATCTGGGTCAATACGTCCACCTCCTTTTGCGTCAACTTTCTCTAGTTCTTCTATAAAGGTGTTCTCATGCACTTTTAGAATTTCTTTTCGATCAATCGATTCGGCTTCTTTTTGGACAAGTGAGCTTCCTAAATCGCTTAAGCTAGCGCCTTCTTGGACTGCTGATAGACGTTCTGGCCGTTCTGGATGTTGTCTGCCTGGATGATGGTCTAGACAAAGGTCATTGGTTAAAAAAAGAACTGACACATCAAAACAGTACTTCTGTATTGTTTCTCTGGCGACCAGTGTTCAAAATTTGCCAATCATATATAGGTGATTTCCTTTTTGCTAATACTCAGAAAAAGTCCTCTAGGAAACACTTCTAGTTTATATATACCCTGCTTAAGAGCTTTTTTTAAGATTGTTACTCTCAATTATAGGAAGTTTTGGATATAGGCACTAACCTCAGCATTTGAATATTTGGAGGGTTTATGCCTGTTCGGATTGTTACTGATAGCGCTTGTGATATTTCTTTGGATGAAGCTGCTGAACTAAATATCAAGATTGTTCCCTTGTCGATACGTTTCGGGGAAGAAGAGTTTACTGATCTTGCAGATATCTCTGTTACCGAGTTCTATCAGAAAATGGAAGCGAGCCATCTCCTGCCTGCAACAGCTGCCCCATCCCCTGGTGCTTTTGAGAATGCCTTTCGTAAGTGCCATGAAGAGGGAGCATCTGGAGTGGCGTGTATAAACCTTTCTATTGCTCTGTCGGCAACTGGGCAAGCGGCTCAACTTGCCGCTGAGGGCGTGAAAGATCTTATAGATGTAACTTGTGTTGATTCCATGTCGATCACTGGAGGCTTAGGAACAATTATTCGTAAAGCAGCAGAAGCAGCTAAGAATGGGGCTTCACTTCAAGAGATTACAAGTTTGGTAGAAGACCTCCGATCTCGTACTCGTATCATTGCCACACTCGATACGTTAGATAACTTAAAAAAAGGTGGGCGTATAGGTGGCGCTGCAGCCATGTTAGGAACCATGGTAAAGATTAAACCTTGCCTTGATTTGAGTTCTGGCGAGGTAGTTGAAGCTGGAAGACAACGAACGCGTAAAAAAGCTTGTCAATGGTTAAGAGATGAACTTTCTAAAGCTGGTGAGGTTGAGGAAGTGATAATTATCCATGGTGATGCTCCGGACGTCCAAGATTTTTATGATTCTCTAGGAGACATTGTCCCGCATGAAAAAATTCGAATAAATCAGCTTGGTGCGGTAATCGGCACACATGGAGGACCCCGAGTCCTTGGCCTGACCTTTCTTGTGAAATAATTTAAGATAGACCAAAGGACAATTACGCCTTTGAAAATCTATGTCTGATAACACACTCCCTCCCAATACACCTATTCTGACAGGAAGAAAATTATCTGGACGTTATGTACTTAAGACCCCAATTTCTCTTGGTAAGACAACCCAGGTTTGGGAAGCTGATGATCTTGTTTTAACAAGAAAAGTAGCAATAAAGTTAACGCATCCTCATCTAATCTATGAATCAGCTTTTATACGGGAATTTAGAACGCGCGCGCGAACAACAGCCCAATTAAACCATCCTTCCATTGTCATGATCTATGACACAACTGGTGACGAAGAAATGGAAGCAATAGTTATGGAATTAATTGAAGGCATGCCATTGAGGGCATACCTCGATGAAGTAGGAACTATGTCGCCAACAAAGACACTTAACGTTCTTTCACAGGTCGTAGATGCTTTACAACATGCACACCAGCAGGGAATTATCCATGGAGATTTAAATCCGGAGAATATTTTTCTATGTTCTGAACAACAAGTAAAAGTTTCTGGGTTTGGTTTAGCAACAGCTGGGAAAATGCTTCGAGAAACAACTACTGAATATAGTGAAATTCCCAGGCGATACTTATCTCCAGAGCAACTCGATGGAGAGGCTCCAAATGAGCAAAGCGATATATATGCACTCGGACTTATTA
>MDTG01040852.1_pt1 | contig 14729 bp, 9 predicted proteins | sample 811421 | NCBI WGS metagenome assembly MDTG01 (sample SAMN05326645, study PRJNA326480) | marine metagenome | isolation source: seawater | place: Pacific Ocean: South East | collected 2011
AGAAGAAGAAAAAAGAAAAGAAGAAGAAAAAAGAAAAGAAGAAGAAAAAAGAAAAGAAGAAGAAAAAAGAAAAGAAGAAGAGAAAAATGATAAAGGATGTTATTGGAGAGGAAAATCAAGTTCAGCAATATATTGGTCAAAAAGTAGTACAAATATTAAACCAGATATTAAATTTAAAGATCCTAATCATTATTTTACTCATAGAGTTGAAAATGGATTTCCTAGAAATTGGTCTAATATTTCTACTCATGATAATGTTACCTTTTGTAATAGTAATTTAAAAAAAAGAGATAAAATAAAAAAAAAATATAAAAATGTATTTATTCTAGATAATGATCAACAATTTATAGTTAATGTGATGAAATTATTATTTTCAGATTTAATGGGTGGATTTAAAAGATTAGGATTTAAAGTTCATAATAATTGTTATAAAGAAGAAATCGATGATTATAGTTTAGTTTTCTGTGATAGTTCTATTAACCAAGAAGCTATAGATTATTTTTCAAATAATTGTAAACATTCTATATTTATAGGATGGTGTTGTCATAATATTAATCTTGATGTTTCAAAATTAAATTTTATTTTTACAACATGTCATACAAAAAATCCTTTTAGTAGTGAACAAAAAAATTTATGCAATAATGTAAAAAATTTTTGTCCATTATACCATAGAGCAAATGAAGATCCAAAATTAGTAGGAACATATATAAAAAATATAGAATATGATTGGTGTTACATAGGTGCTCCGTATAGATTTCGTGGAGAAACATCTTTGTTTCCAGAAAAAGAAAAATTTAAAAATTATAATTTACACACCTTTGACCAAAGTAAATATTTATCATATGATGAAAGAAAAAAAATATATTTATCAAGTTTGGTGCATTTGGCTTATCAAGGAGAAGAAAATATATTTAATGGACATGTTTCTCAACGTGTTTTTGAAGGATTATGTTATGGATGTATTGTTTTAAGTAATAGTAAACCTGCATGTGAACAAACAAATAATATAGTAGAATTTGTTAATACATTAGATGAAGTTGAGGAAAAAATAAACTACTATAAAAATAATCCAGATGAAGTAATAAAAAAACAAAATCTAGCATACAAATTTATTAAGGAATATGGTACAAATCATTTGTCAATCAACAAATTTAATGAAAAAACAAAAGAATTATTTAATGTTGATTTTTTAAAAAATAAAGAACTTGAGTTATTTAAGATAAGAATTAGTAATGATGATATTAAAGATAAAAAATATTTACCCAACGAGTGTGATTGGTATTATAGAGATGGTCGTTTGCATGGAGATGTAAATAAACAACCCAAAACTATATTTATTAAAACGGAATTTATAGAAGAATTTTATAATTCATATTATAAAAAAATAGATAAAGATAATACATTTGTAGTTATGTCAGGCTTATCAGATATAACTGTTCCCAACAACATGGGAACCAGATATAAATCATTAGGTATGGTAAAAAATAATAAAAAAATTATAACGGAAATGTTAAAAGATAAACGACTTTTACATTGGTATGCGGAAAACTGTGATGAAATGCTTGATAAGTTTACAGCAATTCCTACAGGAATTGCTAGTGGAATACATTATCAAAAAGATTGTCATGATATAATTCAGGAATATTACGATATAGAATTAAATAGTCCTAGAAAAATAGATTTTGGTGATAATATAAATGCATTATGTTGTCATAGAATATATAAATTTATACGTAATAATCCAGATCATCCTAGATCGGTGGTTAATAATTTATGTCAAAATTCTTGGAAAAATATTGTAACTAAAAAATATTCTATTGAACCAACACAATATTTAAAAACTATTACAGATTACACTTTTATTTTATGTGTACAGGGAGGAGGAATTGATCCTAGTCCTAAGGCATTTGAAAGTATATTGGCAGGTTGTATACCTATAGTACGTAAATCTCCTGGAGTATGTCATGCTTATAAAGATTTTCCTGTGGTTTTTATTGATGAATGGGAAGAAAATGCTATTACAGAAGATAAACTAAAAAAATGGTTAGCAGATTTAAGAAAATATTATGAAGATCCAGTATTGAGAAAAGAAGTTTTATTGAAACTTAGTTTTTATTATTGGTGGAATAAAATAACAAATGATTCAAATAAATCTCAACCTCTAGTTTCCATAGCCATATCTACATATGAGGCAGGAGGAGAAGGAGATAAATTATTAAAGCATAATTTAGATCATATTTTAAAACAAAATTATGAAAATATAGAGATTGTTATTTCTGATCATTCTTCCGATAAAAAAATTAAAGATTTATGCGAACAATACCATAATAAGAAATATTCTATAAAATATATTCATAATCCTCATCATAAGGGTAACAGTTCTCAAAATACTAATAATGCGATAAAACATTGTTCAGGTGAATACATAAAAATACTTTTTATGGATGATTATTTATTAAATGAAAATGCAATTACTAGTATTGTTGAAAAATTTGAAAATAATAATAATAAAAAATGGTTAGTACATAGTTATAAACATACAAAAAATTATAAAGATTTTTACAAATTACATCATCCTAGATTAAGTCATGATATAGCATTATGTAACCTAATTGGTTGTCCTAGTTGTTTAACTATTCATAAATCAGTAAAAGAAAGATTTTGCGAACACTTAAAGTGGTATATGGACTGTGAGTTATATAAACGTCTTTTTGATAAGTATGGAGAACCAATATTTATACATACAAAGGATGATGAAATACCTTACATGATTAATTTACATCATGCAAATCAAGTAACAAATACAAGTATTAATAATAAACTGATAAATAAAGAAAAATGCTATATTAATAATTATTGTGAACTTATAGGTATGATTGAACCGGGTTACACAACTGACAAGGGAGGGTTTAATGAAATACATTCTTACTTAAAAGAATATAATAAATTATTTAAACCTAAAAGAAATAGTGCTACGCATATTTTAGAAATTGGTGTAAGAACTGGTGCATCCATTAAATTGTGGAGTGATTACTTTACTAATGCAAATATTTATGGAATAGATGTTATTGACCCTCCAAATTTGCTTAAAACATATGAACGTGTCAAATTATTTAAACATAATGCTTATGATACTAATTTTATAAAAAGAGAATTTATTGATAAGGGATTAAAATTTGATATAATTATTGAAGACGGTGCTCATACATTAGATACACAAATATTTACTGCAATCCATTATCCACAATTATTAAAAAAAGATGGTATTTTAATTATAGAAGACATTCAAGAAGATAAACATGTTGAAGATATTATAAAATCATTTAAAAATAAAAAAAATGATAATCCCAAATTAATTGACATTAGAAAAAATATGCATGAATACAGATATGATAATATGTTTATTTTATATAAAAATAACCAATAAGTAATTAAAATAAATTTAAATTAATTTAAACAAAATTTATTTGAATTAATTTAAACAAAATAAAATAATATATGTAATGAGTTTTACAGATATATATTATAATTTAATAAAAGAAATACCGGCCCCACTTGAACCTCCTGTTTTTAATACTGAGGGTAAATTAATTATTGCATTATTTGAGTTTAGAGCAATATCACAAATTAAACATGTATTAAATGCTGTATTAAGAGTTTATAAATCAAAAGATATTGGACTATCCATTGTGTATGGTAAAAATAATAAAGACTATGTAGAAAAAGAATTTAAGGATTGGCAAAATATTGTTTTAATAAATACAAATGATGGAAATCATAATAGTCATTCATACTCTAATAGATTAATTACACCTGAATTATGGGAAAATTTTAAAAACTGGTCACATGTTTTAGTTTATCAATGTGATGCACTTTTATTAAAAAAAATGCCAGATATTTATTTTAAATTTGACTATATTGGGGCACCATCTACAAGAGATATGTTGGCCGGTAATGGGGGATTTTCATTAAGAAACGTTAAATCATGTATAAAAGCCTGTGAACCATATAGAAATAAAAATATTAATGAATTTAGATGTCCTCATATGCATGAAGACGGATTTTTTAGTAGACAGGCAGGATTTGTATATCCAAATAAAGATGAAAGAAAACTTCATAAAGAATTTTCTATAGAAGGTATTTTTGATACAAATCCAGTTGGTTTACACAAGTTTTATCATTGGTTAAGTGATAAAGAGGAAGTTTATTATTTATTTAATTTAATAAATAATTCTTTAATACATGAAACTAATTAAGTTTAAATTAATTTTGCATGAATATTAAATATAAAAATTAATTTATTTGTATAAAAAATTTTATTTAGTAATTTATATAAATGGCAGCACATGGAAGTCCAAAAACTGTTGTACTTGATGAAAAAGAAAGCATTAATCCAATTAAAGAAATACTATATGGATATCCTGAAAATCCTATAGAATGGCCGCGTATGGGAAGAGTTGATTTACCTGCGAATTATTATAATATAAAAGATGATTTACTTAAAAATCATTTAAAAAATAATGTTTTAACAATTCCAGGTGGGTATTTTGCGGATCATGTAAGAACTAATATGATCAAAGGTACACCCAGTATAACTGCTTGTAATGAGGCGGGCATATTTTCTAGATGTATTTATAAAGAAATAGTTATAGTTAGAGAAAATGGTGAAAAAAAACATTACAGTAAATGGGTAACAATTATAATTAATTTTTAACTTATTTTAAAATTACATAAATTTATAATTTTAAAATAAAAATAATTATATCTTAAAAAATTCATCAAATGATAAATTATTTGCTTTCCAGTCTGCAAATCCACCTTTATCTCTTAAAAAGTAAATCTCAACATTTTTAATTTTTTTATAATTATTGAATATCTCTCCATTCTCTTTTACAACATCAGGATTATATTTGGGATGAACAAGTAAATATATTTTTACTTCGCATAATGGATTAATTACTTTACATGATTTAAAAATACTTTCTATCTCTTCTTTAGTAGGGTAGTAAGGATCTAGCCATTGAAAATCAAAACAGTGAATTAAATGTATTGAATTATTATTTAATATTTTTTCATATAATCTTTTAAATCTTCTTTTATACTTCTCAAAAAAATAATTAGGAACTACATTTACTTCTTTATGAACATCATGGAGAGAAATTATTTTTTTGGATTTATGCTCCACTTTTCTGTAAGTTGATTTCCATCCTCCATGTAACTTGTCAGGATTGGAAAAAACATCATCTATTGTAAAAAAATGTTCCGTTAAAAATGAATCGTCTTTAAACATTAAATTTTCAAAAATATATACTATAGAAATAAAATCACAAATCAACCAATCAAAAAAGTTTGTTGCATTCTCTGGTTGATTGTATAATGCACCTAATCTATTATAAAGGTTATCATGTATATTTTGTTTTACACAACATGCACAACCTAAACTTATAATATTAAATAAATTATTATTGAATTTATAAATATTAGGATCATAATTCATATCATCATTTACTTGTATCCAATAATTTGGACGTAAATCTTTTGTATTTAAATAACAACCATTGATAAACCAATTAACAGGACAAAAAATATTTTTTTTACTCCCAAAATGAGCTGCCCACCAACTAAAACTAGAGTTTGCAATAATAATATTTTGGAATTCTTTCATAAAACATAATTCTTCAATATCACTTGCTAAATGAACATATTTTACAGTAATTTTATCACTATTTTTATCTTTATAATTAAAATTATTTTTACACCAATATAAATCATCAGAAAAAATATAAATTGTATCGATATCTGTTTTCTCTCTCAATTGGCGTAAACTATTATAGTAATAATTAATAGATAAAACCTTATGAAAATTATTATTTGTATAATCTGTTCTTCTAATATGTAATGCGACATCTTTATTTGTGGGTTTTTTTTCATGATAATAATTTAAATTTAAAATATCTTCAAATTCTATTTTATCAAAATACTTATAAGTTTGATAATATCCTTCTATGCAAAAATATTCAATATGATTTTCAATTATTATTTGTTTATATTCAAATCTAGTCATGGCCCAACTATATACATGTGATTTTTGTTTTAGTTTATTATATTCATCGCTTGAAATTAAATGATCTTTAAAATAAGATAAAACACTATCCCAATATAAATTTCGGGGATACGAATTATCCTTACAAACTAGTAATGTTCTATCAAATTTTTTAGATAAATAATATGCATTTGCCAATTGAAACAATTGATTACCTAAACCACCTGAAACCTTAATAATAATATATTTCATTGAATATATTATTATGTAATTCTTTTTTTTATTTAAGTTAAACGATTTTCCATTTTTTTAATGGTTTATGCCACCATCTAGTAATTAAATTTGCAACAACAGTATTTTTATTAAAAAGTGCAGCAGAATATGAAAAACTACTTTTTGCAAGAATTAAATAATCTGCCTCAACTAATGAGTGAAATGTCAATTGTATTTCTTCATTTAAATGAAAAATTATACTTTTACTATTAAAAGAATTACTGATTTCTTTAAAATCACTTTCCTCTCCTTGTGAAAAAACATGTATAATAGCATTTTTTTCAATAGTAGGAAGTAATTTTTTAAGAATATTTACATACTCAGAAGCAGCAGTAAATCTACTGTTATGTCTATTATTTCCAACAACATCACCTCTCCTAATATGAAGTGCTATATTACAATTAGAAGATGTATATGTAGAAATGGGAGGTTTAGGTTTACTTTCATATATTTCTCTAAAAATTTTAAAAATCTCTTCATTATAAAAAAAATCAGGATAATAAGTACCATGAACAAATGCTCCTTCTTTTACTTTATGAACTCTTGATAATTCATAATTAGAAATATTATTTATTGTCCTAAATTTACTTTCTAAATTTATAAAATCATTCATATATTTTGGAAAATTTTCTACATTATTGTCATTATGTTGCATCCTATACATCGGGGTATGTACATATTCATATCCCTTATATTTACAGTATGCAATTAAAGATAAACAGGCTTGCAGTTGTGAACCAAAACCATCTGTTTTACCATGTATTGTAATCAATGTTGGTTTTTCTTTTGGCCTTTTGTAATTTATATCGAAAAAATGATGCCATGAAACAGGGTGACCCCCTCTAAATTTATATTTTATCCACTCATATGGCGAATTATTTACAGGAGAATATCTGCAATATTTAAAATTATTTGCAGATAAATTATTGTAATTATAGTGAGAACGATTATTTCTATATCTCATATATTGAATATAATGTGAAAATGTACTTGTACTTGTACCAATAAATTCCTCTGCTTTACTCGCTAATATCATTTCTACAATAGCCGTAGAAACTCCAAAATCTATTTCTTTATTAAAATCATAAAAAATCATTTTATTTTCATCAATATATTTTTTTATATAATTATCTGTTAGAGTCTCTATATTTGTAGGATTATAGCGTTTCATTGCATTAAAAAATTTTTCATTTTTTTTACTATCTGTTAAAAGATACACTTTGGGATTAATTAAATTTGTTTTATGTCCATCAATATATTTTGATAAATTATCAATAAAAAGAGGATTAAATCTTTCTAAAAATGATTGTTCTTTATGGCGGTCACCGAAACGCAAATGTACAAAAATATTATAGGTATTTCTAGTTTCTTTTAGTTTTGAGTATATATTATCAGCCATTTGATATAAAAATGGCTTAAATTTAAATGAACGACATATTCTTCTCATTAAAGCATAATTTTCTTCGGTTGTATAAAAATTATAAAAACATCTACTAGCATTACTTTGATAAATAAATATGTTTTCGAAATCACTATATTCTTCAATTAAAGTAGGTTCTTTTTTTCTCCAATGACAAAAATTTTTTATATCTTCTTGATTTTCTGGAGTATCTAGTTCTTTATCAACAAATACATTATGCGAAAATCTTTGCTCCCATGAAATTTTCTTTGTTACTTTACTATCCAACATCATTTTTTGAATAGATCCAGGAACATCTTTATAATAAATTTCAAAACCATTAGGTAAATATTCCAAAAAATCATTTGTAAAATAATTTAAAAAATATCCATAATTCCAACTTGCCTTTCCACTATGACATAATGGATTTTTAGCAATTACAATAAGTTTTCTGTTGGTTATATTAGCTAAATAAATAGCAGTTTCAAATGAGAAAATTTGATTACATAGACCTACCCCACTAAATAATTCAAAAAGTAATGTTTTCATAATTAATATTATTATTATTTGTATTCTTTTTAAATAATAATAATTAATCAACTTAATAATTAATGAAATTAAATATTAAAATAATTTATTTTTATAACTTATTATAAATATACTTTATTAATTATTCAACATATCAAATGGTAATAATTTGTATTTATTTAAGTAAATCATAATAAAGGACACTTTAAATATTATTATAACAAAAATGTTTGGTTATATATTTTTTTTTATTGTTGTATTAATTGAAATGGTTATTTTATTTTGTTTATGTACTGGTAGAATTACTATTTTTACATTTGTTAAACCAACAAATAGTAATGAAAATGTAGATATCAGGTTAGAAAGAGATAATGTAATTAATGAGGTAGAAATAGAATTACAAGAAATACCTATAAATCCTCCTGATGTTTTTATAATTCAACATCCCAATAATCAAATAGGTATAGGTATTAAACAATAATATTATTTAAAATCCAAATAAATTTCTTTTTTTTCTTTTTTTTCTTTTTGTTTTTTTATGTAATTTATTTTTAAAAAAGTTTTTTCTTTTTTTAAGTTTTCTAGTTTTTCTTGCTAATTTTTTTATTTGACGATGTTGTTTATTGTCAAGTTTATTTTGTGCAGGAATATATCTTAAAAAGTACCATTCATATTTACGTGAACCCTTTTTATTTTTTAATTCTTTATATTTTTGTATTTTTTCTGCACGCATTTTTTCTAATGTAGTTTGTTCACCATAACAATCGATACTAAATCTTTTTAATAAACCTTGTTGTTTTAAACGATTTTTTTGTTGAACTTTAAATAAATATTGACTCATGCACAAAATTCTATTTACCTGATAATAAGGTTTATTTGTATATATAAATGCTAAATATAAACTCAACATTGTGTCTAATGTTGCTATTCTTATTTTGCGGTTATCAACTGTAACTGTATTATAACTATGACATGCTATTGGTTTATAAATAAAGACAAAACTTTCTGGACCAATACTAACTTCATAATGTTCAGGTAATGTTTCTCCAATCCCTTTGTGTTTTTTTATTTTTATATTTTTTAAACCAGCATCAATAAGCCTTTCTTTTAATATTCTTGTTGTTGTTAGCGGATCTGTTGATAGAACATCAAAATCAGGAACTTTTGAAACCTTTTTCCCTTTAAATTCCTTTAAATCCTGTAAATACATTCTATTTGCCATTGCGCCGAAAAAAACGCACCCTTGTGCTACTAAAGTATTTCTAACAATAACAAATAATTTTTCTTGTAAATTGTCCAAATATTCATTTTCTTCATGATATTCCGTATGTTCTCTTTCTCCACCTTTTTGTTTTTTATTTGTTTTATTTGTTTTATTTTTTTTATTTGTTTTATTTTTTTTATTTGTTTTATTTTTTTTATTTGTTTTATTTTTTTTATTTGTTTTGTTTTTCTTTTGTATAATATCTTTTGAACCATATTGAAATAAACGCTGTATATCTTCTTCTTGACACGATTTACCTCTCAAAGGATAATGTTTATTTAAAAGAGTTAACCTTTTTAATACTTTTTCCCATCTACTAACATCACCATTAGGACGACTTAGTTCTAAATACATTAACATTCTAAGAAAGTTGGGAGGACTATATTTAATTCCTGCAACACGAATTGCATGTTTTGATATTTTTTTAAAAATAGGAGGCGCTAAATAAGTAATATCAGCAACTGGTATAAAATTAACAAAAACCTTAAATGTTCCTGGATGTATTCCTACTTTTGCTTCTACTTCAGTAAATCCGCTTTTGTAGTAAAGATCTGCTAGTTTTTTTGCATCTCGTAAAGGTGTTTTGGAAAAAAAATCATAATCAGGTAATTCAAATGATTTATCATAAAATTGGTCTTCTAATGGTAAAATATTATTGATAGCAGTACCACCGTAACAAACTTGTTTATTAACTCTTAAAAAATTTTCAACAATCCCAATTATTTTTTTAATTTCAGGGTTATTTAATTTACTTGTACCTAATTTTTTACCAATTTTATCAACCGCACTTCTCAATATTGTTAATTCGCATTCTTCAAATGACATATTTTTCTGACAAGACATGAGCTAATATATAGTCTTAAAAAAAAATAATCGTAATTATTAAATTTTGTATATCAAATTTAATAATTTTTATGTTTTAATTTACTAATTATATTTTTAAAACATTTATAATTGTGGTGTATAAACACCACCTAATGCACTCATCTTTCGAGGAGCATAAGACAATTTCTTTTCTTGTGGTGGAGGAGCAGGTATTTTCTTTTCAAAGTATCTTAAATGATCTGGTTTTAATCTAAAAGCACTTCCTACATCCGAAAAAAATTTAATATATTGCATTAAAAATGCATCAATTTCACTAAAATTCATCATTACCATTTGATTTCCTAATTGGTGATGAATAGCAGCAGATGGATTTGTTTTAACATTCGTAAAATCAGGACGAGTAATACCAATAAATTTTTTATTTTCATTAATCATTGATTTTTTATCATATACTTGTGTAACTTCTCTGTTTTTATGAATATTTACAAATGGCATTCCACTACCATCTTTTGCCTTTCCAGACATGTTTACTAGAGCCTCAAATGGTGTTCCTCTGTAATTATTCAACGGATCTTCTATTATAACAATAACTTTATTTCTAAGTTCAAGCAAAGGGATGTTTGCTATAATATCTTTTCCTTCTTTATTAAATTTACCATCGTAACCATACTTTTGGGGTAAAAACATTCCAGTAAATGCTTTATTCATTACCTTAGCCATGTTTCTAAAAATATTTCTATTTGCTGATTTTATTCTAAAACTTAAGAAAAGTGGATCATTAGAGTTAGGTGCAATAGAACCAGAAAAGGCCATCATTTTAATTTGCATCATTACTTTAGAAAAAGGTAAACTATTATAAGTACCTTTTAAAAGATATTTTCCGTTTTCACTTGCTTCTTTACCAGCAGCAACAACAGGTTCACCGTCTAAAGAATATATTTCAAAATCTAAAAATCTTGCACCTCTTTTTATAGTTTCATTTAGAGGAACTAAATCAACAAAATCTTTTTCAAAATTACCTCCACAACAACTATTATGACTACTCATAACATAATAATCTCTTAATAAATGTTTATGATTTGCATTAGATGAAGTAATACCTCCAATTTCACTTCCACCTATTTCTTGATATTTTTTTATCATGGCTTGATTATTAGCCTCCTTTTTTCCTAATGTTGTATTTAAATGATATGCTAAAGCAAATACAATTAATAAAATAACTAAAAATAAAAATATAGTTAAATAAAATTTTCTATTTTTCAACATATTCATCATATTTGATTTTGAATTTTCCATTAAATTTTGAATTTGTGTCATATATTATATTAAAATATAAATTATTATTAAAACTTATTTTAAATTAAAAATAAAAATATAAGGTTAATTTAAGATGACTGGTGGCTTAATGAATTTAGTCGCATACGGTAATGAAAATTTATTATTTAATGGTAATCCTAAAAAAACATTTTTTAAAGCAGTATATAAAAAATATACTAATTTTGGCATGCAGCGTTTCAGGATAGATTTTGAAGGTTCTAAAATTTTAAATCAAAAAACAAATACAGTTTTAGAGTTTAAAATTCCTAGATATGCAGAACTTCTTTACGATACTTATTTAGTAATAAATTTGCCTAATATTTATAGTCCATTTTATAATTTTAGGGCTGAAGAAAATATACAGGAAAAAAATGGACATAGTTTTGCACCATATGAGTTTAGATGGGTTGAAGAGTTAGGTACAAATTTTATTGAACAAATACAAGTTTTTAGCGGAGGCACTACTCTTGCGGTTTATAGTGGTGAATATTTAAATTGTATTAAAGAAAGAGATTATAGTAATTCAAAAAAAGATTTATGGAACGAAATGACTGGAAATATTGCAGAAGTAAATGACCCTGCAAACTGTCATGGTAATGTTAATGTTTATCCAAATAGTCAGTTTAGTGATGTAGGTTTAGATGTAGAACCATCTATACGTGGGAGAAAATTGTATATACCTATTGAAGCATTTTTTTGTCATACAAGTAAAACTGCATTACCTTTGGTTGCACTTCAGTATCAAGAAATCACTATTAGAATTGAGTTTAAACCAGTAATGGACCTTTATACTATCAATAATGTAAATGAAATACCTAATCAAAATGGATTATCTTATCGTATAAGACCTAATAAAAATATTTTAGATCATGAGATGTGGAGATTTTTACAATCTCCATACGATGAAAAGGCAACAACAGCATTGTATAATAAAACTGTTACAGATTGGAAATCTGATATACATTTACTAGGAAACTATGTTTTTTTGGGACAAGATGAACGTAGAATTATGGCAGCAGAACAACATAATCTTCTTATTACTCAATTATATACTTATAATTTCTTAGATGTATCTGGTAGTAAGATAGTTGAAATAGAAAGTAAAGATATGATTAAAAATTATATGTTTAGGTTTCGCCGTAGTGATGCTTATTTAAGAAATGAATGGTCAAATTACACAAACTGGCCTTATAATGGTGTTAGACCTATGCAATTATCACTTTTTAATAGTTCAAATATACCTAACCCTGCAAGAATGTTTGTTACTGGAAGTATAGGTGAAAAAGATGCTTCTACTGGAGTAATTACAAATGATTATCCAATGAATTTAAGAGACATTCTACAAGACTTAGGTATTTCCATGGACGGTGTTTATAGAGAAAAAATATTAGATGCTGGTGTTTACGATTATATTGAAAAATATGCTAGAACTACAGGAGGTGCTAAAAGAGGCTTATATTGTTATAATTTTTGTTTAGATAGTAATAGAAAAGAGTATCAACCTAGTGGTGCTATGAATGTTAATAAATTTAAAAATATTGCTTTTGAGTTTAATACTATTGAAACACCATTTACTCCAGAAGGAAGTAATGTAGAATATATTTGTGATTTAAATGGTAATGCCATTGGTTTTAGAAAAACAAGTGCTATTTTAAATGAGTATAATTTTGATTTAAGAATTTTCGAAGAACGATATAATGTTCTTATTATACAGGGTGGTCGATTAGGTTTAATGAATGCCCGTTAAAACTTTTAAAACTTTTTAGAAAATTTTTTTCAAAATAAAGTTTAATTTTATATTTAATTCGCTATAAAATTAAATATAAGGTATTTTAGTAATATAGATGGAAAGATTTATTATTCGAAAAACTACTAGAAATATTAAATTGAAAAAAGATAAAGAACAATCTAAAAATATAGAACAAGAGATTATGTCTAGTATTAATCAATTAGATGAAGAAGATTATGTAAGTGAAACAGAAGAACATGAAGATCCCATTTTTGTTTATACTGATGGAGCATGTACAAATAACGGAAAACCTAATGCACGTGCTGGTTTTGGTGTTTACTTTGGTAAAGATGACCCTAGAAATGTAAGTGAGGCATATAATGGACCACAAACAAATAATGTTGCTGAACTATTGGCTATTATAAAAGCACTTACAATTTTGAGAGAAGAAATAGAAAATAATCATAAAATAGTTATTTATTCTGATTCTACATATTCTATAAGATGTTGTACAGAATATGGAGCGAAAATGGAAAAGAAAAATTGGATGAAAAAAAAAGGTGTTGAAATTCCAAATGCAAAAATTGTAAAAGTTGCATACGGTTTTTGTAAAGGTAAAAAAAATATTGAATTTCGTCATATAGATGCACATACTGGATTACAAGACCGTCACAGTATTGGAAATGAAAATGCTGACCGGTTGGCAAATTTAGCAATAGGTCAAACACATTGTCCTTATCAAACAAAACAAAAAAAGATTTATTTAAATGTACCTTATAGTGAAAAGGATGAAGCGAAGGGATGGGGAGCACGTTGGGATGCTGGTAGAAAAAAATGGTTTATTGAAAATAATAATCGTTTTAAAACACAAGCCATGGCTAGATGGGCAGCCAATTGTTAAGTTTTACCATCCAGAATGATACGGAGTATCTTGAGTTTCACTTTCAATCCATGGTTCTTGTTCTTCTTCATCATGATCAAAATCATATTCTAGATTATTAATATTTGCATCATTTTCAGTATCTGTATCTGCTTCTATTTGTTCCTCGTGTACAACGGAAGATACTTCTTCTTCTGTATAAACGGCATCTATATCGCTTTCATTTCCATTTTTTAATTTTCTATACCATACAAAGTTTGAGGAACTTGATGATGCAACAGACCACCCGTCACTTATTTTATGAATTTCTATAAATGTAGTATAACTAACAGTTCCTGCGTAGTGACTAGCCCATATATATCGGTTGTATTTATCTTCTCTAGGATTACTAGGATTATATTCAGTATATTTTTTACAGAAAAGACTATTGTTTATTTTTTTATAAAAGTTTTTATAATATTTTTCAAATTC
>MDTG01342875.1_pt1 | contig 14729 bp, 17 predicted proteins | sample 811421 | NCBI WGS metagenome assembly MDTG01 (sample SAMN05326645, study PRJNA326480) | marine metagenome | isolation source: seawater | place: Pacific Ocean: South East | collected 2011
ATTTTTTAGTAGATCCTAAAAACCAAATATCAGCAGTATTAATGATGCAAATTATAGATGGTGAAAGGGTTCTAAAACAAGATTTTTATAATTCAATTTACCAAAATATGGATAAAGTTTGAAATTATCATCAACACATATAGGTATTTTTTTTGCGATATTAGCTTATTTTTCCTTTAGTTTATTAGATACAATTCAGAAAACAACTGTAATTTATCATTCAATTTTTCAGATATTATTTTTAAAATACTTTTTTACACTTTTTTTATCGATTGTAGAGTCATACAGAAAAAAAAATATTAATTTTTTTAAAACAAAAAAAATAAAATTACAACTTACAAGGAGTATTCTATCGGTAATTGAATCTGGATGTTTCGTGTTATCTTTTCGATACTTAACATTAGCAGATGCACATAGCATTGGATCCTTAACGCCCGTAATAGTTGTTGCACTTTCAGCAATTATATTGAAAGAACATGTTAGTTTAAAAACTTGGGTCGCTATATTTTTTGGCTTTCTAGGAGTTTTAATAATCATGAGACCTGGATTATCAATATTTGACTCAAAATCACTAATACCTTTATGTGCAGCATTTTTTTTAAGTTTATATCAGATTGTTACTAGAAAAGTATCAGAACATGATAGCTCTGAAACATCTTTATTTTATACATCTGTTATTGGAATTTTACTTATGTCTTTTTTAATGCCATTTTTCTGGTATCCGATGCAATCCTTTTCTTACATTTTATTTTTAGGTGTTGGCTTTTTCTTTTCTCTTGGTATTTATTTTCAGATCATAGCTTTAGGTTTTGCAAAAGCCAGTGCAGTACAACCTTTTCATTATACTTTAATTTTATGGGCAATAATACTTGGATATATTTTTTATAATGATTTACCAGATATCTATACAATTACTGGCGCAATTATTATTACTTTATCCGGTATTTATGTTTTAAATAATAGAAAATATTCTGATTAAAATAAATTGTAAATATAATAAATATTAATAGAATAATTATATGTATATTGGAATAGATCTAGGAACATCATCTGTAAAAATGATATTAGTTGATGTTGACCAAAATATTATTGCTACTTCAAATTCAAGCTTATCCATAGAGAGTATAAAAGATGGTTATAATGAGCAAAATCCAAAAGAATGGATAAATGCTACTATGTCATGTTTTGAAGATATAAAAAAAATTAAACCAAAAGAATTTTCTGAGACTATCTCAATTGGTATATCAGGCCATATGCATGGTGCAACTTTGGTGGATAGATCTGGAGAAGTTATAAGACCTTGTATTTTATGGAATGATACTCGTTCATTTATTGAGTGTGAAGAATTTGAAAATCAGGACTTTGATGTACGAACAATCTCTGGGAATATTACAATGCCAGGATTTACTGCACCTAAAATTAATTGGGTAAAAAAAAATGAAAAAGAAAATTTTAAGAAAATATATAAAGTTTTATTACCAAAAGATTATTTACGCTTTTATTTAACAGGAGAATTTTATTCTGAAATGTCAGATGCATCAGGCACTTTATGGTTAGATATTAAAAAAAGGAAATGGTCTGATAAATTGCTGTCATGCTCATATCTTGAAGAAGAACATATGCCCAAACTTGTAGAGGGAAATGAAAAAACAGGGTATTTAAAGATAAAAATTAAAAATAAATTTAAATTTAAAAATGATGTTAAAGTTGTTGGAGGTGCTGGAGATAATGCGGCTTCTGCAGTAGGTATGGGCATTGAGAATAAAAATCAATCTTTTATCTCATTGGGTACTTCAGGTGTATTTTTTACTCCGACAAATAATTTTTTAAGTAATACAGGAGATGCAGTTCACTCTTTTTGTCATTGTCTTCCTAATAAATGGCATTTAATGTCTGTAATGTTAAGTGCTAGTAATTGTTTAGATTGGATAGGAAAAATAACAAATTCATCAGTTATAAAAATATTCTCAAACCTTGAGTCTTTCTGTGAAAATGAAAATTCTATTTTAAACTCTCCCTTTTTTTTACCTTATTTATCAGGAGAGAGAACTCCTCATAATAATCCACATATTAGAGGATCATTCCATTCTATCAAGCATACAACAGACGATGTAAATCTACAATATGCTGTACTAGAGGGTATTAGTTTTGGTCTATTAGATGGTGTTAATGCAATTTCCAGAGTCAATAAAGATTTTAATAAAATTATAATGGTTGGTGGAGGTTCTAAAAGCTATTTTTGGAATCAATTTTTGTCAAATCTACTGGGAAGAGAATTATTTTTAGGTAATCAAAGTGAGTTTGGTGCTGCTATTGGTGTGGCGAGGTTGGCAATGGATAATGACAGAAATATAATTAATAAAAGAGAAATTATTAAAGAAACTAAAATAATAAATGTTTTTAAACCCAAAGAGGATAAAATTAAAAACTTATTAAAAAGATATTCTATATGGCAAGAAATTTACAATAAAAGTAAATCTATTTAATCTATTCAAAATTTTTCCATACAGGCATAATTTTATCTCTACTTTCTAAGTATAAATTAAATATTTGATCGTATTTTTTTGACAAGTCTTCATTATGATTTTCCAATTTTCCTAAATAGGGGTTTACCCAATCATTAAAACAATCATTCCAATTATTGTATATATTTAGAGACATTGCACCTATAATTGCAGCTCCAGCAGCTCCTGCTTGATTTCTATTTGATTTTCTTATTGATGTACTTAAGATTGAAGAAAATAACTCAATGATTGAATTAGAGTTTGATCCACCACCAGCAACTCTGATTTCTTTTGGAATATCACCCATTGCTAAATAACACTCTTTAGCAGCAAAACATAATCCCTCTAATAACGACCTTGTAAAATCTGATAATTTATTCTTAGTTCTTAAACCAATAAAACTTGCTCTTGCTTGGCTATTTATAAAAGGCCCTCTTTCACCAGCTTCCGATATATATGGATGATAAATTAAAGTTCCTGGAGACGAATTACTTACTAAATTATCTATATTATTAATAAATTTTTCTTCATCAAAATTAATACCAAAGTTTTCAAAAATATCTTTTACAAAACTTTTTAGCCATTCAAAGTTCAAAGTACCAGACATATTTGTTTGTAATTGCAGGGCTATATCTTCAATTGGAAGAAGCATAACATATCCAGATCTTAGATTTTGATTGGGAGTTATTTTTGATATTTCTGAATATTTCATATGAGCACTTGTTGATCCTAAGCTTGAAAATCCAACTTTACTATTTAAATCAATGCCACCACCACCTAAAGATGAGCACACAGCGTCAATATATGATAATGATACTGGTGTTCCAGCATTTAGACCAATTATTTTAGCTGCTTCCTCATTAAGACTATCATTTTGTTTACTCCCATCTATAATTTCTGGAAGAATATCTTTTCTATTAGATAAACCAAGATCATCAATTACTTTATTATCATAATCTCTTGTTCTAAAGTTACCAAAGGTAAAACAGGCCTCTGATGGATCTGTAGCAATAACTCCTGTAAGCTTATAATATAACCAATCTTTACAATGAAAAGCAGTTTTAGTTTTATTAAATATATCCCTATCAAATTTTTTTATATGTAATAATTGGCAACTTTGTTGGCCAGAAAATATACCAGTTCCAGTTGTATTAAATCTATACTCTTCTGTATCAAGCAAAGATAGCTCCGATTGAATTTTTGATGATCTTGAGTCTAACCAAAGCCAAGCATCACACACAGGTTTTCCATCTTTATCAATCAACCATGTACCATCACCTTGTCCAGTAATTGAAATAATTGCTATTCTTTTTTTTAAATTTTCAATTTTTTCATTTAAATTTAAAATTACCTGAGTTAATATTTTCCAAGTACCATTTAATGATTGAGTAACTTCTCCATTTTTTCCTATATTATAAATGTTAGGTAAAGAGGAAACTGAAATTTCTTTTCCTTGAAGGTCAAATGCCACTGCTTTAAGTACTGAAGTTCCTGCATCAATACCTATAATTATATCCTTATTCATCTTTACGTTTTGCTATATTATTTGAGCCCTCTGGCTCTGGACCTTTTCCGTAACTCATTCTTTCCATTTGTTTAACAACTTTTTCCATCTCTTCATCTGATAAAACAGGAGTTTGTCCAATTGAAAGTGCTTTAACATAAATTTTTGACATTGCCTCTACTTCACAACCCAAAAGAAAAGCTTGTTTTAAATTTTTACCCAAACAAATCATACCATGTTGCCCAAGAAGACATGCGAGTCTATCTTTAAGAGCTAAAAGAGCATTGTCTGACAGTTCTTGGGTTCCAAAAGTTGCATATTTTGCACATCTAATATCTTTTCCACCTGCTAATCCAATAATGTAATGGAATGCTGGGATATCTTTATTGTGACAAGCTAGTGCAGTTGCGTTTACTGAATGGCAATGCAAAACTACATCTATATCATTTCTATCTTTTAAAATATCTCTATGAAATCTCCATTCTGATGAAGGTTGTCTACCTAAGTATCTTCCTTCCCAATCCATTTCAACAATATCGTCTGGAAGCATTTGATTATATGGCATTGATGAAGGGGTGATTAAAAAACCATCTTTGTATCTTATTGAAATATTACCAGCTGTTCCTTGATTAATTCCGCTTTCATCCATTTGAATGCAAGTCTGAATTATTTCATTACATAAACTTAATTTTTCTTTATTCATTATATTTAACTATTCCTTAAAAAGATTAAATATAATTTATATACTTGTTTTAATCTTTAAATAAAAAAATATTTGATTTTACCGTTATTTTATCTTTAAGAATTGCTGTATTTTTCCAATTTTTTGTCCCTATATTGAAATTTGTTCTTGATATCTCCATTTCGCCCAAAATTTGCACCATATCATCTGAAAATTTATTTATCTTTATTTTGATCGGAACAAAGTCACTTTTTCCCTTTAAAGTTAATTCAACATTTAAATTTATAAAATTTTCATTATTGTAAAAAAATTGTTTAGTATCAATAACTGTTATTGGAAATTTTTTAGCATCAAAAAATACTTCGCTTAATATTAAACTTTTGTATTTTTTATAATTAATATCAACACTCTTTATGTCAGCTGAAATTATTGCTTTATTGTTTTTATTATTGTTCAGATCAATATTTACGTATCCCTCTATGCTTTTAAATTCTCCTTTAACATTATTTGCAAAAAGCACTGGTAATTCAAATTCAATTTTAGATATATCATTATCAATGACCCATTTTTCATTCGCTTTTACAATATTTGTAAATAGCAATAAAAAAATTAAAATTTTTTTAAATGTTATCTTGAATGAATTTTCTAGCAAGAAGATCAGCTTGTTCATTATATTTATCATCTGCATGACCTTTAACCCAATTCCATTTAACTGCATGTTTTTTAATCTCATTTTCTAATTCTATCCATAAATCTTTATTTTTTACTGGTTTCTTTGAGGATGTTTTCCAACCATTAATTTTCCATTTGTGTATCCAGCTTTCAACACCATCTTTTAAATATTTACTATCTGTAAATATTTCTAAGTTTTGTTCAGCTTTAAAAAATTTTATTGCTGATATTGCAGCTGTAAGCTCCATTCTATTATTAGTTGTTTTTGTATCTCCTCCTGAGAGATAGACAGGTTCTTTAGAATTTTCTAATATAATTGCTCCCCATCCCCCTATACCTGGGTTACCTGAACAAGCACCATCAGTATATATGTGTATCATAGTTTAACTATCAAGTTATTTTGATGCCAATTAAGTATATTGATATATTGGTATGGGTCTTTCTTTATAACAATTGCATCATTTGGATGAAAAATATAATCATGTAATCTTGTAACCAAAATTCTCACTGCGGCTGCTCTTAGGACTATATTTAAAGAGTTAATTTCAATTTCCTTGAGTTTCCTTGTTGAGTTATAACCATCAATAACTGCTTTATAATAATCTTTGTTAAATAACTTTTTCTCATTATCATAACACCAATCATTTATGATAATTGCAATGTCATATATATAGAAATGATAACATGAAAAATAAAAGTCAATAACTCCTGAAATTTTATTTTTGTTAAAAAAAATATTATCTTTGAATAAGTCTGCATGAATTATACCTGAAGGTAGTTTATTAGGCCAATTTTTCTCAATAAAACTTATCTCCTTTTTTAAATTTTGAAATACATCAACAAACTCTATATTTTTTACTAATTCACATTTCTTACATATTTTTTTCCATTCTTCAAAATCAAGACTATTTCTTCTCTTCTCATTAAAATTTTTTGTAAGACTGTGTAACTCTCCAGCTGTTTTGCCAACTTCATTACAATGACTCATTTCCACCTTTTCAACTTTTACACCTTCAAGAAAAGTTATTATTACTGCTTTTTTATTTTCTATATTATTAATTATTTTTCCCCTTTTATCACTTATTGGTTTTGGACATTTAAAATTGTTTTTGTTTAAAAAAAATTTTAAATTTATGAAGAAAGGTAAGTCTTCTAAATCAACTCTTTTTTCAAATATAGTTAAAATATAAGATACTCCTCCACAAATAATTTTGTAATTAGTATTTTCTATTCCCTCTATTATTTCAGAAAAGTTTTCAAGCTCACCTATGTCATACATTGAAACGAAATTTTTGATTTGATTATGATTTAATTTTGTAAATACAGCCATATATTAATTTTTTAAACTATGAGGAACTTTAAAATAGACTTTTTCTTTTTGATAGTGAGCTTCACTAACATTAATTTTAAAATTATTCTTTAATTTATCCAATAGTTTTTTAACTAGTATTTCAGGAGAGGAGGCGCTAGCTGTAATTCCAATATTTTCTGAATTTTGAAATATATTTAAATTTAATGAATCTACATCTTCAACTAATATTGCTTTTTTAGATCCATAATTTTTTGCTACCTCAACTAATCTTAACGAATTAGATGAATTGCTTGCACCAATAACTAAAAAGTAATCACATTCAGCAGCAATCTTTTTTACTGCTTCTTGTCTATTAGTTGTTGCATAACATATGTCATTTTTTTTTGGCTCAATCACATTGATATATTTTGATTTAATTGCCTTAATTATTTCACTGGTATCATCTACAGACAAAGTAGTTTGTGTCACATATGCTATTTCCGTATTTTCATCGATATCTAAATTTATGACGTCCTCTACACATTCTACTAAATGTATTTGTCTATTTGTCTGTCCCATTGTACCTATTACTTCAGGATGATTTCTATGACCAACTAATATTACTGGCAGGGCTTTTTTATCAAATTGTTCTACCTCTTTGTGTATTTTGCTGACAAGAGGGCAAGTTGCGTCATAATAGATTAAATTAAGATCTAATGCTTCAGCTGGAACGGATTTTGGAACTCCATGAGCTGAGAATATCACTGGTCTAGTTTTGTCTTTGATTTCACTAAGTTCTTCAACAAAAATAGCACCTTCGGATTTAAGATTTTCAACAACAAATTTATTGTGAACAATTTCGTGCCTTACATATACAGGTTCCCCATATTTTTTTAGAGCTTCCTTTACCATTTCGATTGCTCGATCTACTCCTGCACAAAAACCCCTTGGTCCAGCTAAGAAAATATTTAGTTTTTTATCCATTTTTTTATTCAATAATGTTATCTAAGATCTTATTATAGTAATACAATAATTGTGAAGAAACTTTTAATATTTTTTATACTTATTTTTGTTTATAGCTGCTCAAATCTTATTGACCAACGCAGTGAAATTGCCAATATTGATTGTCCACTAGTATTTTTTTCCTCTGAGAACAATATCTACGTTGATGGTCAACTCGAAAGTATTGATTTAGAAAAGATTAATTACAGGGCTTCTCTAAATAATTACATTTATAGAAATAATTGTATTTCTGAAGGAGATAATAATAATTACAATTTAGATATATTAATTTTAATTGAACCTATAAATCCCAAAAGTCATGATATAAAGTTTCCATTATTTGTACTGCTCTATGACGCTAATGAAAATTTGATTGGCAAACAATATTTTAGCTTTGAGAACAAATTAAATTATGATGAAGCATTAAATAAATTTAAACCATCAGAAATAATTGTTAATTTAAACATTTTTTTAAATAATAAAGAAAGAGTTTCTTCAATTGCAATAGGTTTTGTAAAATTATAAATTTATTTAATTTTTTAAAATACTGTTAAGCTCTTCAATTGATGTATTAATTAATTGCGATTTCTTTTCTTTTGAAAGAGTTTTAAATAGTAAGTTTTTTGTGGTTTGAATTGAAACACTTGCAATGTAGTTTTTAATAGAGTTATTCGCCTCTCTTATAAGTTGTTCAATTTTATTTTCAGCTAACAACTTCCGCTTTTCAATCTGCTCTGAAAGTTTCTTTGAAGATAGATTTTTTAATTCAATAATTTTCAGGTTAGAACTTTTTGTTAGTTCTTCTATTTCTTTTTCTACTGCGCTTTCCCTGATTTTGAGTTCACTTAAAGTTTTTTGTGCCTGACTTTTGAGATTTTCTGCTTCTTCAATTTTATCTTTTATTTCTTTTATTTGACTGTCTAAAGTAGTGTTAAGTATTTTTCTTACTGGATTAAATATCGCAGCGATAAAAAGTATAAACGATATCGCTACCCAAAATTGTGGATCAGATAACATTAGTTTACTGATCCTTTTGAGGTTTTAATTTCCTTCTCAATTTCATCATCAGATAGATTTAAATCCGTTATTTTAGAAATAGTTATTTTGGTAATGTTCACAATTTCTTTTGTTATACTTTGCATTTGCTCATTTTTACTTTTTATAATTTCTTTTTCAGATTTAGAAACCTTTTCATCCAACTCTTTGTCTAACGATGAAAGATGCTTAGCTACTTCATCCTGCAGAGAAGTTACAGTAATTTTAATTTGATCATCTGCTTTTTCTTTAGCTTTTTTAATTTGATTATTAATACTTTCTTCAATTTTTTGAGCTTTCTCCTGAAGCTCTTTGGCAGTTGTTAAATTTTCATTAATTCTATTTTGTCGCTTTTCTAAAACTTTTGCAATCCTTGGTAGAGAAACTCTCCATAGAAATATAAACAAAAAAGAAAAAAATACAGCTAGCCAAAAGAGCTGTGATACAAAGAACTCTGGATTTAATTGAGGCATTAACTTCTTATTTAGATTAACTAACCAAACAATATAACTAATGCAATTACTAGAGCAAATAATGCTATTGCTTCAACAAGTGCAAACCCTAACATCGTCATAGTAAAAACTTCCCCTCTAGCTGCTGGGTTACGCCCAACTGCCTGTATAAATGATGAGAAGATATTACCTATACCTATACCTGATCCAATTACACCGATAACGGCTAGACCCGCTCCGATAACTTTTGCTGCTTCAATTTCCATAAGACCTCCTATTTAAATTAATGTAAATGATAAGCATCGTTAATATATAAACACGTAAGTATTGCAAACACATAAGCTTGCAAAAAGGCAATTAAAATTTCTAATCCCGTAAGAGCAACGATAAAAGCAAGTGGAAATACCCCAGTGAAAAATGGCATAGAGACTACAAAACCTGCAAAAACCTTCAATAGAGTGTGGCCAGCAAGCATATTTGCAAAAAGTCGAACTGATAAACTAATAGGCCTTGATAGATATGAAATAACCTCGATAGGAATTAATAAAGGGTGCATGTAAAAAGGTACACCTGGAATATAAAAGAAAGTAAAAAACTTTATACCATGGTTAATAAAACCTAGAATAGTTACGCCAATAAATACTACGGATGCTAAAGCAAATGTAACAATGATATGGCTAGTAAAAGTAAATTGATATGGAATCATACCAACCATATTTCCAATTAAGACAAACATAAATAATGAGAATACAAAAGGAAAATATTTTTTACCATTATCCCCAACAGTATCAGATAGCAACTGGGCAATAAAGTTGTACATTAGCTCAGAAATTAATTGCATCCTTGATGGTATTATCGATCTTGTATTGACTGTTAAAGTTAGAAATAAAGTTATTGCTAAAACAGTAATAAGCATTGAAAGAGAAGAATTGGTGAATGAAATATTATAGCCACCAACTTCAATATTTGAAATTGGATCTATTTCAAATTGTTTTAAGGGACTATCTTTTGCTGCCATAATATTTTATTGAATATTTAAATTATTTATGTTTTTCAATGCGACGCATTACACGATAAACGTTTAAAAATCCAGCTAATGAGCCAAAAATGAAGAAAATAATTAAGCCAAAGGGTTTAGTATTGAAGTAATTATCCACAATCAGCCCAATTCCAACCCCTACAATAAGTGCGGCAATAATCTCTGTACTGATTTTAAAACCAAAACCTGCTCCACTTTCTTTTTTTTTATATTTCTTAATGTTTTGATTACTTCCAAAATCATCTATTTGTTTATTTAGTTTTTCTAAGTTTTTATTTTTATATTTCATTTTTTGGATCTTGTTCTTTTATCTCAATTGCCTTTTCTAAATCAACAGAAACTAATTGTGATACTCCCTTTTCAGGCATAGTCACTCCGAACAATCTGTTAACTCTTGCCATTGTCATTCTATGATGGGTTATGACTAAAAATTTAGTAGAGCTTGTTTTTGCTATCTCCTCGACTAAAGTACAAAACCTATCTACGTTTGTGTCGTCTAAAGGTGCATCAACCTCGTCTAGAACACATATAGGAGCTGGATTTGATAAAAATACAGCAAATAAAAGTGACAGAGCAGTAAGAGCCTGTTCACCCCCTGATAATAAATTTAAATTTTGTAATTTTTTTCCAGGAGGACTAGCAAATATTTCTAAGCCTGCTTGTAATGGGTCACTTTCATCAGTAAATTTCAGATACGCTTTGCCACCACCAAATAATCTTATAAATAATTTTTGGAAATTTTCATTAACAATACCATAGGCAGCAAGTAATCTTTGCCTACCTTCTGTATTTAATGAGTCAATGGCATTTCTTAATTTAGAAATTGCACTCAGAAGGTCAACTTGATCTTTTTTAATTGTATTGACTCTTTCCTCTAATTCTTTTGCTTCTTGTTCAGCAAGTAAATTAACACCTCCTAAACGCTCTTGTTCAGCAGTTAGTCTCTCAAGTTTTTTTTCTAAATCAATAACATCACCAAGTGTTTTGTTTGGATTAATTTCACCTATTTCATATAAATCTTCTAATGATATGTTTAATCTTTCTTTAACTTGAGTTGATAGTAATTTAATTGCTTCACTAATTGTATTAATCTGACCTTCAGTTCTTATTCTCTCTTCTCTATATTCATTTAATTTTACTTCTTCTAATTTTAATTTTTTATTAACTTCATTTGAATGACTTTCCGTATTTCTTAATCTGTCAGCAATATTTTCATAAATATTTTTATTATCATCAATCATTTTTTGTATTTTTAATTTTTCAGTTGATACGTTGTCTGGAACTAGTTTTAGATTTATTAATTCCTCTGCCAGAGTACTCTCTCTTATGTTGAGTTCTTCAATTCTTTGATTGGCTTTTAATGATATTTCATTCCATTGTTTTTCTTCAGCACTTAACTGTTTTATACGCCTATTTTTTAGTTGATCTAAAATTGCTTTTGTAGAATTATTTTGTTTTCCTTTTGAAACATATCCATCCCATCTCCAAATTTCTCCTAATTTACTTACAATAATTTGACCGGGTGTTAAACTTTTTTGAAAATCTAAAACGTTTTCTTTATTTTCAATTAATCCTATAAACTCTAATTTTTTTCTTAAATTTTCAGGAGCATTTATTAATTTTGAAAATTTAGTAATCTCATCACTAAATTTAGAGTCTTCGATTTCTAATTTTCTCCAAAAACTGCTTTGTTCCTCATCTATAGAAGCAATTAGTTCATCTGAAAATACTGCTGCTACTGCTTGTTCAAGCCCATCCTCAAAATCTATATAGTCTATAATAGGATTGTTATTCTTTTTACTATTTAACTTTTCTTCACTCAATTGGTCATCAGGCTGAATGAAAAGGTCTCCTTGCTGCTTTAATAAATTTGATTTTTCTTCTTTTACTCTTTCTAAATTTTGTTTCGCGTCTTCATATAAGAATTTTTCTCTTTCTATATCATTTTTAATTTGTTCAATTCTAACCTTAGTTTCATCAAGAGCTATATTTGCTCTTTCAATTTCCTTTTCTTGATTCTCAAGATTTAGTGTATTTTTTTGAAGCTCAGAAGCTACTTTACTTTCCTCGAGTCTAAGATCAGGGAGGCTATTTTGAACTTTTTCGTACTCAGTATTTAATTTTGCTACAACATGCGTCTGATCATCTACCAATTTTGTTTCAATGTTTAATTTATCATTAGTGATTTTTAATTTTTCTTTTTCTTCAATCCACTTTTTATAAAATAATTTTGCTCTAGCTTTTGTAATGTCCTTTTGTATATATTTATATCTTTCTGCTTGCTTTGATTGTTTTTTAAGTATTGATAATTGATCATCTTGTGCTTTTAAAACATCTTTAACTCTCTCTAAATTATTTTCTGTTGCATTAAGTCTTAATTCTGCCTCATGTCTTCTTGAATGAAGCCCTGTAATCCCAGCTGCTTCTTCAAGCAGTGTTCGTCTTTGTTCAGGTTTTGCTGCTATAATTGAACTAACTCTTCCTTGGCTAACCATCGAAGTCGAGCGAGCCCCTGTTGCAGCATCTGCAAAAAGTAATTGAACATCTTTTAATCTTACTTCTTTTCCATTTACTCGATATTCTGAACCCTCACCTCTCCATATTCTTCTTGTCACTTCAATAGAGTCATTTTCATTGAAAATACTTGGAGCTTTTCTTGCTTTATTATCTAAATCTATTGTGACTTCAGCAATATCCCATGCAGGCCTATCTGAAGTACCATTAAATATTACATCATCGAGCTCACTTCCACGCATTTGCTTGGGAGACAGTTCTCCCATTACAAATCTAAATGCTTCAACAAGATTAGATTTGCCACACCCATTAGGTCCAACAATACCAGTAAGGCCATTTTCTATTTGAATTTCTGTTGGCTCAACAAATGACTTAAAGCCTTTAACTTTAAGAGTCTTAAAATTAATCATTAATCAATCTGATAATATTTTATCAATGATTTGTCTAAACTCTTTTATATTTTTGTTACCTGAATAAAGCACTCCGTTCACCAAGAAGGAGGGCGTTGAGCGGATATTGAATTCTCTTTGAGCATTCATAACACCCTCTAATATATTATTTTCTAAGTTAATATCACTAAGACAAGTATCAAACTCATCTTTTAACATTCCACCACTCTGCATTATTTTATATAATTCAGTTCTTGTCCTAGAGTTATCCCTGAAAACCCAGCTTTTTTGTAGTTTATAAAGAGCATTCATATAATCATATCGTACATCATTTGGTACACATGACATGATCATACTTCCTACAAGTGCAGGATAATTAAATGGGAAATCTCTGAAGACAAATTTAACTTTGCCTGTATCTATGTATTCAGCTTTAAGATCCTCAAGAGTGTTATTATGAAAATCAGCACAATGACTACAAGACATTGAAGCATATTCTATTATTGTTACAGGTGCATCATTTTCACCAATGAAAAAGTCATTTTGATTAACATTTGTAAGTGAATTATCTTCTGCTTTAATAGATTGTGTTAAAAACAAGATAATTATCGTTAGAATATAAAATTTCCTCATATTTATTTACTTTCTTTTGCTATATTTTTTCCTAAATTAATTAAAGAATCTTTTAATTCATTATTAACTAATTCTTCGACCTCTTTTTTGACCTTTCTCTCATCGTTGACAGATAGTTTATTATTTTTCATATTTAAATCATTTAATTTACTATATTTAGGTATGTAATCTTGTTTAATTCTCAAGTCTATAATAGCTTTATATCCAAAATAGCTATTTATTTTGTCTATAATTTTATCTTTATAATGCTGAAACTCAATAGCTGCTGCAGGAGTAAGACTTACATTTAGATAATTTTTATGGATAGTTTCTCCGAATTCATTCTCGTAGTCTGGTAATCTAGATATATTTTTTGGTACTGAAAACTCTTCGAAATACGAACCTACAATCTCAGACCATTTAGATTGAATTATAAATTCAATTTTTCCAAATTTAGAGGAAAATTTTCTACTTATTTTCTTAATTGAGTCCCCAACTGAGAGGGGTGTGAATGTTCTACCTTCCTTGTTATTTTTTTTTTGGCTCATATAAATAAATAATTTATAGTACATAAATATGAAAGCAATATGTTAAAGCGGGAAAAAAAAATTAATTCACAGCTACTTAGGTGGTATTCCCAAAATAAAAGGGATTTGCCATGGCGTAGATTATATAAAGACAATCTTCCAAAACCCTACTATGTTTTTGTGAGCGAGTATATGCTTCAACAGACTACAGTAAGTACTGTTATAAAGCGATTTAATGAGTTTATAAATAGATGGCCAAATCTAGATAAATTAGCAAATGCAACTGAACCTCAAATTTTGAAATTCTGGTCTGGACTCGGTTATTATTCAAGAGCAAGAAATCTGCTGAAAGCATCAAAAATAATTAAAAAAAACTTTAATTCAAAAATACCAAATACCTATGAAAACTTGATAACATTACCTGGTATAGGTGACTACACCGCTAAAGCGATACTTGGCATTGCATATAATAAACCAATTATGCCGACTGAAGCAAATATAGAAAG
>MDTG01291257.1_pt1 | contig 14728 bp, 13 predicted proteins | sample 811421 | NCBI WGS metagenome assembly MDTG01 (sample SAMN05326645, study PRJNA326480) | marine metagenome | isolation source: seawater | place: Pacific Ocean: South East | collected 2011
ATCGTTGGTGAATTTGATAGCAATTTAAAAGAACTAGAAAAGTTAACACGTACAAATATTTTTTTTAGAGGAAATTCTATTACATGTAAAGGTAATGAGGAAAATTTAAAAGAATTTAGCGATGCTGTGAAGTTTTTGATAAATAAATATGTTTTGACAAATATTATTGAAAAAAGTGATATATTGTTATCTGTGAAAAAAAATATAAAACAAGATCAATCAAACGTTAAATCTTTTAAGCAATTAATTGTAACACCAAGAAAATCTGTAATTGCGAGATCTGAGAAACAATCTGAGTATATTAAAGCTTTAAGAGAAAATGAGATAGTAATGTCTCTCGGACCAGCTGGAACAGGAAAAAGCTTTTTAGCTGTGTCTGTCGCCGTGACTTTATTAATGGAAAAAAAAATTGAAAGAGTTATTCTTTCTAGACCAGCTGTAGAAGCAGGCGAGAAATTAGGTTTTTTACCAGGTGATATGAAAGATAAAGTCGATCCATACCTAAGACCTCTCTACGATGCATTGTATGAACTTTTTGGTGCAGATAAGATCGACAAAAAAATTGAAACTGGAGAAATAGAAATTGCACCTTTGGCTTTTATGAGAGGTAGGACGTTAAAAAATTGCTTTGCAATTTTGGACGAAGCGCAAAACGCAACTGAAACACAAATTAAAATGTTTTTAACCAGAATTGGTGAAAATTCAAAACTAGTCGTCAATGGAGATCCATCACAAATAGATCTTATAAATAAATCACAATCTGGTTTGGTAAAATCTAGAGATATTTTAAGAAAAATAAAAGAAATTAAGATAATTGAATTTGATCATAATGATGTTGTTAGACATCCTTTAGTCTCAAAGATTATTCAGGCTTACCAAAAAAAAAGCACTGATGATAAAAGTTAATGTAATTCTACATAACATTAATTGGAAAAAATATTTTAAAAATCCAGAAAATTACATTGAAAAAAAAATTAGATTAATTAATAGAAGAAATAATTTATATAAAAAAAAAAGGTTAATTTTCAGCTTAGCTCTCTCTAATTCAAAAGAAATTAAAAAACTCAACAAGAAGTTTAGAAATAAAAATAAATCAACTGACGTATTATCTTTCCCCTTTTATAAACCAAAGTTATTAATTAAAAAAATTAATAAAGAAAAAGAAATTTATCTAGGTGATATTATTTTAAATTTAGCAAAAATTAAATTCAAAAATGATAGCCATAAATTTAGAAAGCAATTTAATCAACTTTGGATACATGGCTTTGTTCATTTACTTGGTCACAAACATAAACTTAATAAAGAATTTAATAAGATGAATAAAATAGAAAAAAAATACTTAGAATTAATAAATAAATGATCAAAAAAATTTTAGATAATCGATTATTTGTTTTATATATCATACCGTTTACTTTAGGCTTATCATCTGTTTTTTCATTCCAACCATTTAATTTATCGATAATTAATTATTTCATTTTACCAATATTATTTTTTTTGATTGTTTATATTAAAAAACGATCAAAAAGTGTTTATAGAAAAAAGCCTTATAATCAAAATCTATTTTTAGTTGGATTGGTTTTTGGATTTGGTTTTTATTTGAGTGGAATTTTTTGGATTTCTTACTCTTTAACATTTGATGAAAATTTTAAAATGTTAATTCCTGTAGCAATTATACTAATACCTCTTTTTTTAAGTATTTTTACTGGATTAGCCACATTAATAATTGGTCAATTTATAAGCTTTAATTTTTCATCGATTTTATTTTTTTCAGCTATTATTGCCTTAGCTGACTATGTGAGGGGAAAAATATTAACTGGGTTTCCTTGGAATTTATGGAGCTATAGTTGGTCATGGTTGCCAGAGAGCTTACAAATTTTAAATTTTTTAGGTTTATATTCATTTAATTTATTAGTTATAACAATATTTTCTATACCGGCAGCTTTATTTTTTAAAACAACTTTAAATAAAAAAATTTTTACATTAAGTCTTTTTTTATTAAGTATATTTTCTTTATATATATATGGAACTTTTAGTATCAATAAAAATAAAGCATTAATTAACTATTTAGGAGACAAAGAAAAGATATATACTAAAGTTATTTCACCCAATTTTGACTTGGAATACAATTTGTCCATCGAAGATGTCGAAAAAAAATTAATGAAATTAATTAGAATAAGCGATCCAAATGAACGACAAAAAACACTTTTTATTTGGCCAGAGGGTGTTTTTACAGGTTTTAGCTATGAAGAAATATTTAAATTTAAGGATCAAATTAAAGATAATTTTAGTGAGAACCATATAATATTATTTGGAATTAATACTATTAATAATAAGTCAGGAAATTATTTAAATAGTTTAGTCGCTGTTAATAACGATTTTGAAATATTATATAAATATAATAAAAAAAAATTAGTTCCTTTTGGAGAATTTTTACCGTTTGAAAAGAAATTAAATAAAATTGGTTTAAAAAAGGTTACACAAGGACATGGATCCTTCGAAAAGGGTGGTGAACAAAATAATTTTGTCTCAAGTAATTTTAATATTCTACCGCTAATTTGTTATGAAATAATTTTTACAGAATTAATTCAAAATTCTGATAATAATACAAACTTAATAATAAATATTTCTGAAGACGGGTGGTTCGGTAACTCAATTGGTCCTAAACAACATTTTGCTAAAGCTATTTTTCGAGCAATTGAAAACAATACTTTTGTAATAAGATCTGCAAATAAAGGAATAAGTGCCATAATTAATAATAAGGGTGAAATTATCAAAAAACTTAGCACCAATGAATCTGGCAGTATAGAAATGAAAATTCCACTAATTAATTCAAAATATAAAAATAAAAATGATTTGATATTTTTTGTTCTTTTATTTACATATCTAACTATCTTTTTAATTTTTAGAGAAAAAACTGATGCAAGATATTAAATATTTATTTACCAGTGAGTCTGTCTCAGAAGGTCACCCCGATAAAGTGTGTGATAGGATTTCAGATATGGTCGTAGATTCATATCTGTCAAAGGATAAATTTTCTAGAGTAGCTTGCGAGACTTTAACAACAACTAATAAAGTTATCTTAGCTGGTGAAATCAGAGGACCTAAAATTGAAAAAGATGAAATAATTAATAAAGTTAGAAATTGCATAAAAGATATTGGCTATGATCAAGATGGATTTAGTTGGAAGAATTCAAGTATTGATGTTTTCTTACACGAACAATCAGCTGACATTGCTATGGGAGTGGACTCAAAAGAAAATAAAGATGAGGGAGCTGGAGATCAAGGGATAATGTTTGGCTACGCTTGTAAAGAGACAGAAGATTTAATGCCAGCACCGATTTATTTTTCACACAAAATTTTAAGGTTAATGGCAGAAGATAGAAAGAAAGAAATTTTAAAAGGAATTGAACCTGACTCTAAAAGTCAAGTTACTATGTTATATGAAAATAATAATCCAGTTAAAGTAACATCAGTTGTAATATCAACACAACATTCAAAAGATTTAAATCAAGACCAGGTAAAAGATTTAGTTATTCCTTATATTAAAAAATCAATTCCAGAAAATTATATTAAAGATCTAGATCCTAAAGAAATTTATATAAATCCAACAGGGCAGTTCATTATAGGAGGGCCAGATGGTGATACTGGATTAACTGGTAGGAAAATTATTGTGGATACGTACGGAGGAGCTGCACCTCATGGTGGAGGAGCTTTTTCTGGCAAAGATCCAACAAAAGTGGATAGATCAGCTGCTTACGCCGCAAGATATTTAGCTAAGAATATAGTAGCAGCTGGAGTATCTAACAAATGCTTAATTCAATTAGCCTATGCAATTGGAGTTTCTAAACCACTATCAATTTTTATTAAATTAGATGATCAAGACTCAAAAAAAATTGAAAATATAAAAAAGATTATTGATCAAAATTTCGATTTATCACCTCGAGGGATACGAGAAATGCTTAATCTAAATAATCCAATTTATGAAATTACTTCTGCTTATGGACATTTTGGACGAAAACCAACGAATAAAGGTGAATTTACTTGGGAAAAAACAGATAAAATTGACTTATTCAAATTGTAATCTTGAAAAAACCATAATTTTGAATTAAAAATAATCCATATATTTGGAGATTTTAGAAATGGGCACTAGCCCATTTTTTTTTAGGAGAGAAGAAATGTTAAATAGAGGCTTAGATAAACAAGAGTTGCTTAGAATAGTGGACGCTGTTGCTAACGAAAAATCAATTGATAAAGAATTAGTAATTGGCTCAATGGAAAGCGCTATTCAAAAAGCCGCTTTAACAAAATTTGGAAATGATAACAATATTGAAGTAACCATTGATAGAGAGAGTGGCGATATAAAGATTCAAAAAGTTTTAGAGATAGTAGAAAGTGTTGAAGACTCTGCTAGAGAGATAACGTTAGATAACGCAAAAAAACTAAAACCAAACGATAATGATAAACTTAAAGTGGGTGACAAAATTTTTGAAGAATTGCCTCAAATTGATTTTGGTCGAATAGCAGCTCAAAGTGCAAAACAGGTAATAAGTTCCAGGGTAAGAGAGGCAGAAAAAAATAGACAATACGAAGATTTTATTGATAAACAAGGACAAATTTTAAGTGGAATAATTAAAAGACTTGAATACGGAAATGTAATAGTAGACTTAGGAAAAGCTGAAGGTGTAATTAAAAAAGATGAACTTATTCCAAGAGAAATTCTAAAAACAGGTGATAGAGTTAAAGCATATTGTTACGAAGTCAAAAAAGAATTAAAAGGTCATCAAATATTCTTATCTAGAGCCCACCCTCAATTTCTTTCGCGATTATTTTTCCAAGAAGTACCGGAAATTTATGAAGGTACTATTGAGATTAAATCAGTAGCTAGAGACCCAGGAAGCAGAGCTAAAATATGTGTTTATTCTCAAGATGCATCTATTGATCCTGTTGGAGCTTGTGTTGGAATGAGAGGTAGCAGAGTACAAACTATTGTAAATGAGCTTCATGGAGAAAAGATAGATATTATCAAATGGACTGAAGATCTTCCTACTTTAATTTCAGAATCATTATCGCCAGCAGAAATTCAAAAGGTTTTAATAGATCAAGACAATAAAAGAATTGATATTATTCTAACAGAGGAAAATTTAAGTAAAGCAATTGGTCGAAGAGGTCAAAATGTAAGGTTAGCCTCTAAATTAACAAATTTTGAAATTGATATACTTACTGATAAAGAGGACTCTGAAAGACGACAAGCTGAATTCAAAGAAAGAACTGAAACATTAATAAAAAATTTAGAAGTAGACGAAACTTTAGGTCAACTTTTAGTTTCAGAGGGATTTATAAGCATTGAGGAAATAGCACAATCGACACCAGAGAATATATCAAAAATTGATGCAATTGATGAAGAAACAGCAAAAGAATTAATTAATAGATCAAAAGAAAACCTAATCAAAGAGAAAGAAGCAATAGCTCAAAAGCTTAAAGAATTAGGTGTAGAGGAGTCATTGATAAATTTAAAAGGCATGACGCAAGGCATGCTTGTAATACTGGGGCAAAAAAATATAAAAAAATTAAATGATTTTGCTGATTTGTCCTCAGATGAATTAATTGGAGGATTTGACGAACTGAAAGGTAAAAAAATTAGAATTGATGGATATCTAGAAGAATTTTCTCTATCAAGAAAAGAGGCAGACGATTTAATTATGGCTGCTAGAGAGATAGCTTACAATTAATGTTATGGAAAAAGATAAAAAGAAAACGCTTACAATATCATCAAACTTAAAAAAAAAAATTGATACAACTTCAATTAACAGAGATGGCAAGAAGTCTTTTTCAATCGAGAAAAAAAAACCATTTAAAGGAAATTTTGGATCTTCAAAAGTAAATCAACAGTTTAAGCAACAGACTGAAACTAATTTTAAAAAAAAAAATTTTGCAAGAAAATTTATTGAACAACAAGCTACTAAAGAATTCATTAAAAAAGACAATAAGCCAGCTGGTAAGAGCAAATTAAAATTAAAAAGTCCAATAGATAAAAGAGACTTCAAGCTAACAGTTTCTAGAGCTTTAAATGTTGAAGAAATTGAGATCAAACAAAGAAGTTTAGCCTCTGTAAAGAGAGCTCGAATGAAAGAAAAAAAGAAACCAGAAAATGATGAAAAAAAAGAATTTAAAAAGGTCATTAGAGACGTAAAAATACCTGAGCAAATAACTATACAAGAACTCTCAAATCGAATGGCGGAAAAGTCGAGTGATATTATTAAATTTTTATTTAACATGAAAGTAATAGCAACAATTAATCATAATATTGATAAGGATACTGCTGAATATATCGTTAAAGAATTTGGACACAATCCACTAGTCGAAGATGAGCCAAGTCTAGAAACAAATAAAATAAAAGAAAAACTTGAAGGAGATATAAAAACTAGAGCTCCTATAGTCACAATTATGGGACACGTAGATCATGGAAAAACTTCACTCCTAGATTCTTTAAGAGATACTAACGTGGTGGCCGACGAGCACGGCGGTATTACTCAACACATTGGTGCATATCAAGTTAAAACAGAGAGTAATAAGAATATAACATTTATAGACACTCCAGGACACGCTGCATTTACTGAGATGCGTGCTCGAGGTTCTAAAATAACTGATATAGTAGTACTTGTAGTAGCCGCTGACGACGGAATAAAACCCCAAACAGTTGAAGCTATTAAACATGCAAAAGCTGCAAAAGTACCAATTATAGTTGCTGTTAATAAATGTGATCTTCAGAATAAAAATATTAGTAAAATTAAAAATGAAATGATGCAGTATGAACTTATAGCAGAAGACCTAAGCGGAGATACTTTATTTGTAGAAGTATCAGCACTTAAAAAACTAAATTTGGATAAGTTAAAGGAAAATATATTGTTACAATCTGAAATTTTAGATCTAAAAGCATCATTTTCAGGTCAAGCAAAAGGAATTGTAATTGAATCTAAGATAGATAAGGGAAAAGGACCTGTATCAACAATATTAATAAGCAATGGTAAATTAAAAAAAGGAGACTACTTCATTTGTGGAGATACATGGGGAAAAGTCAGAGCAATGATAAATTATGAAGGTAAAAATATTGATGAGGCTTTTCCTTCTATGCCGGTCGAAATATTGGGTATGAATAGTTCTGCATTCGCTGGTGCAGAATTTCAAGTAACCAAAAATGAGGATGAAGCTAAAGAAATGGCTGAGTATAAAAAAAATAACTTTGTTAAAAATAAAAATATAGCAAAAGACAAAACTACTCTCTTTGATAATGTTAAAGAAAAAGATGAGTTAAACATTATTATTAAATCTGATGTTCAAGGGTCTAGTGAAGCTCTTAAAATGGCAATTAATAAAATAAAACATGAAGAAGTAGAAGCAAAAATAATTCTTTCAGACATAGGCATGATAAATGAAACAGACGTATCTTTAGCAAAAGCTTCTAATGCAATATTAATTGGATTTAATGTTAAACCAAATAGAGAGGCCAAAAAATTAGCAGAGGAACAAAAAATTAATATCAAATTTTTTAACATAATATATGAAGCTATAGACCATGTTGAAAAATCATTATCAGGACTACTTACACCAGATATTAAAGAAACTGTCCTCGGTTCAGCAGAAATTCAAAAAATCTTTAAAGTATCAAATGCAGGTAAAATTGCTGGATCAAAAGTTATTAACGGAGAAATTAAAAGTAAATCAAAAGCTAGAATAATCAGAGATGGAGTTGTAGTTTATAATGGTGAGATTCAAAGTATTTTTAGAGAAAAAAATCAAGTTAAAGAAGTCGGTACAGGTCTCGAGTGTGGAATTAGTATAAAAGATTATATTGATTTTAAAGAGAAAGACGTAATAGAGTCATATCAAGCAGAGGAAATTCAGAGGTCAATATAATGGGGAACCAAATATCACATAAAACTTATTCTCAAAGACAGTTAAGAGTAGGAGAACTTGTTAAGCAAAATTTAGGAGAATTGTTCATTAGAAATGAGGCGAAAATTCCATCAATTAATTCCAAACTTGTTACTGTTACCGAGGTCAGAATGACACCTGATTTAAAGACAGCCAGAGTTTATGTTATACCATTGGGCGGCATAGATATGAAAGAAACAGTTAGAGCCTTGACTGAATCCTCTCATATTGTTAGAAGAGCTCTGTCTAAAAGGTTAGATATTAAGTTTCTTCCTAAACTTGTATTTGTTGAAGATAACTCATTTGAATATGCGGAAAAAATAGAAAAAATTATAAGAAAAATTAAGATTAATGACACAGAAAAAAAAAGATACAATTAAGTCTCTCGCAAATCATAATAAAGACGTAGGGTCCACAGAAATCCAAATAGGTTTACTTACTGATAAGATTATTAAACTTTCTGAACACTTTAAAAAATTTAAAAAAGATAAACACTCGACACTTGGTTTGACTAAATCTGTTAATAAAAGAAAGAAGCTATTAACTTATCTAAAAAAAAAGAATTCTGAGTCATACTTAAAAGTAATAAAGCAACTAAATTTAAGGAAATAATGTTTAAAATTGAAAAAGAAGAAATTGAAATAGGTGGAAAAAAAATAATATTAGAAACTGGAAAGATTGCAAGACAGGCAGACGCAGCGATCATTGCGACATGTGGAGAAACTGTAGTTTTAGCTACTGCTGTTGGTGCAAAGAATTTAAAGGATGGTCAAGACTATTTTCCATTATCTGTTAATTATCAAGAAAAATATTATGCAGCAGGAAAAATTCCTGGTGGATATTTTAAAAGAGAAGCAAGGCCCACCGAATCTGAAACACTTATATCAAGATTAATAGATAGACCTATAAGACCTTTATTTCCTTCAAGTTTTATGAATGAAGTCCAAGTTCTTCCAACAGTTTTATCTTATGATGGTGTGAACCAGCCAGATATACTTGCAATCATAGCATCCTCTGCAGCTTTAGCTATTTCAGGTTTACCTTTTCAAGGTCCCATAGCAGCAAGCAGAGTAGGTTATAAAGAAAGTAAATTTATTTTAAATCCATCTTCAGAGGATTTAAAAGAGTCAGAATTGGATTTAGTTGTAGCTGGAACAAAAGACGCTGTATTAATGGTTGAGTCAGAAACATCAGGTTTAACAGAAAAAATCATGTTAGATGCTGTAAAATTTGGCCATGAAAATTTTATACCTATTATAAATGGTATAGAGTCCTTAGTAAAAAAAGCTGGGAAACCAAAATGGAAGATCGAGGAAATTGATTATTCTGAGATAAAAAAGAAAATAACTACAAAGTTTGAGACCGATCTTAGAAAAGCATTTAAAGAAGTTGATAAAAAAAAGAGATCTACTGCAATTTCAGAAATAGATTCAAAATGTAAAGAAATGTTTGCCGAGGATGATACCGTTACCGAAAATCAAGCTATGGCACAGTTAAAATCTCTTGAAAAAGACATAGTTAGAACTGCTATTCTGAAAGATAAAAAGAGAATCGATGGAAGAGGTCTTGCTGACGTAAGACAAATTAAATGCGAGGTAGGTGTACTACCTAGAACACATGGTTCAGCATTGTTTACTAGAGGTGAAACTCAAGCTTTAGTAGTCACTACTCTTGGAATGTCAGACGATGAACAGAGATTAGAAAGCTTAGATGGAATGCAAAGATCAAATTTTATGCTTCACTACAACTTTCCACCTTTTTCTGTTGGTGAATGCGGAAGAATTGGTACTGGAAGAAGAGAGATTGGTCACGGGAAGTTGGCATGGAGAGCGATAAATTCATCTTTACCGAAAAAAGAAAATTTTCCCTATACCTTAAGAGTTGTTTCAGAAATAACAGAATCTAATGGCTCTTCTTCTATGGCGACTGTTTGCGGAACTTCACTTTCATTGATGGACGCTGGTGTTCCTATCAAGGAACCAGTGGCTGGTATAGCAATGGGATTAATTAAGGAAGGAGAAAAATTTTCAGTCTTATCTGATATTTTAGGAGATGAGGATCATCTAGGTGATATGGATTTTAAAGTTGCTGGAACTAAAGATGGCATAACATCTTTGCAAATGGATATTAAAATTACAGGCATTACATTTGAAATTATGGAACAAGCCTTAAATCAAGCAAAATCTGGAAGAGAACATATTCTAAAAGAAATGGGTAAAGCTATCAAATCATCAAGAAAAGAATTTTCAAAACATACGCCAAAGATGGAAACCATAAAAGTAGACAAAAAAGATATTGCCACTGTTATTGGAAAAGGTGGCGCTACTATTAGAGAAATAGTGGAAACATCGGGGGCTAAAGTTGATGTTAAGGATACTGGTGAAGTTACTGTTGCTGCTCCTGATGAAGAATCTAGAAATAAAGCTATTGAATTTATAAAAAATTTAGTAGCTAAACCAGAAATGGGAAAAATTTATAAAGGAAAAGTAGTTAAGATTATGGAATTTGGTGCTTTTGTAAATTTTTTAGGTAAACAAGATGGTTTAGTTCATATATCAGAACTTGCACCAAAAAGAGTTGCAAAAGTTGGTGATGTAGTCAAAGAAGGTGATGAAGTATCTGTTAAAGTTGTAGGTTTTGATAGAGGGAAAGTAAAACTTTCAATTAAGCAAGCAGTTGCATAAACTAAACTTTATATTCAAAATTTTGCGTATCCTTATTTACTTGCAGTTCAAAAGCTCCATTTCTTAAATGGAAATTTCTTGCCATCTCTGTGAGCGGAGATAAGGTTACTAATCTGTTTAAGTGATTTGATTTTTTAATTTTTTTGAAAACCTCTTTTACAATAAGTTTTCCACCACCTTTCTTTTTAGACCAAATAGTATATGCAATGGCTATTTTTCCAACCTTTTGATCTCGTAAAGCGCTCTGTAAATAAGCATCTTTAGTCATCAAATCTAATTCCTCAACCGATTTCGGAATTTCATTAGCAAAACCAAAACACATAATTGCACAAATTTCTTTTTTATACTTAACACCAAATATTTTTCGGCCGTAGCTAGTTCTAAATTTGATATCTAACTCTGGTCTTACTGGATCTTCCTTGACATCACATGTTCTTAATTCAACTAATTCAGCCCCTTTTATCCATTTAAAAAAATCTTCAAATTTTTCTTTAAATTTTTTATTCAAATCTTTCATTTGTATTTTTTAATAATGTTTATAAATTTTAGTTTTTTGATTTTAGCAGTTAAGTAATATTTTTTGGATCAGGCATACCAACTTTATTATAACCAGCATCGACGTAATGTATTTCGCCAGTTACGCCTGCAGCTAAATCACTTATCAAATATAATGCGGAATTTCCCACATCTTTAATATCTACATTTCTCTTTAAGAAAGAATGATCTTGGTTCCATTTATACAAAAACTTAGCATCACCTATCGCTGACGCAGCTAGAGTTTTTATCGGCCCTGCACTAATTGCGTTCACTCTAATCTTTTTAGCACCCAAATCTCTTGCTAAATACTTTACACTAGACTCTAATGCAGATTTACAAACACCCATCACATTATAGTTTGGAATAGCCTTTGTAGACTCATAAGTTAAAGTAAGTAAGCTTCCATTTTCATTCATAATTTTCGAAGCTTCTTTCGCTACTTCTGTAAAAGAAAAACAAGAAATAAGCATACTTCTTAAAAAATTATCTCTTGTTGTATTTAAATATTCTCCAGAGAGTTCTGACTTATCAGAGAAAGCGATGGCGTGAATAACAAAATCTATTTTTCCCCATTTAGATTTTATATCTTCAAAAAGTTTAATCACTTCCTCTTTTTTTTCTACATCACAACTGAAAGTAATATTAGAATTTAATTTTTCAGCTAAAGGAATTACCCTTTTCTTAAGTGCCTCTCCTAAGTATGTGAAGGCTAATTCCGCACCAGCTTCAGACAATTTTTGAGATATACCCCAAGCGATTGATCTCTCGTTAGCTACTCCCATTATTAATCCTTTTTTTCCTTTCATTAAATTCATTTTATACCTTTTCAAATACTAAAGTTGCATTTGTACCTCCGAAGCCAAAGCTATTTGACATTACAGAGTTTAATTTTATTTCCTTTTCAACTTTCGTTACTATTGGATATTTTTTGGCTTCTTCATCCATATCTGTAATATTGGCTGATGCAGCGATAAAATTGTTTTTCATCATAATTAAACTATAAATTGCTTCATGAACTGAGGTAGCACCTAGCGAATGACCAGCTAAAGACTTTGTAGAACTAATTTTTGGTTTATAGTCTTTAAACACTTCTCCAACAGCTTTTAGCTCTGTGATATCACCAACTGGCGTCGATGTACCATGTGTATTGATATAATCAATTTTACCTTTTGCTGTGCTTAAGGCCATTTTCATACACCTTACTGCACCTTCTCCAGAGGGTGCCACCATATCATACCCGTCTGATGTTGCCCCATAACCTGTAAGTTCAGCGTATATCTTTGCACCTCTAGCCTTAGCATGTTCATATTCTTCTAAAACTACAACTCCACCACCACCTGAAATAACAAATCCATCTCTAGTTTTATCGTACGGTCTTGAAGCTTTTTCAGGAGTGGCATTATATTTAGACGATAAAGCAGTCATAGCATCAAACATAGCTGTCATAGCGAAGTGAACTTCGTCACTGCCTCCAGCAAAAATAATTTTTTGTTTACCAAGTTGTATCAGCTCCATTGCATTTCCAATACAATGTCCACTTGTAGCGCAAGCGGAGCTTATTGTATAATTTATTCCTTTTATTTTAAATGGAACTGCTAGAGTAGCTGATGCCGTACTTGACATAGTTCGAGGCACAATAAATGGACCCATTCTCTTTGGACTCTTTTCTCTCGTCTTGTCTGCAGCTAAAATTACGTTTTCGATTGAGGGACCACCAGAACCCATAATCATTCCTGTATTAATATTGCTTATATCTTTATCATCCAAACCAGAATCTTTTACAGCCTCATTCATTGAAATATAGTTATAAGCTGAACCTGGTCCCATGAACCTTATAAATTTCCTATCGACATGATCCTCTAGTTTAATATTAGGTTTACCATGCACATTACTTTTTAAATTGTACTCTTTGTATTCTTCTGAAAATGAAATTCCTGATTTAGAGTTTAATAATGAGTTATAAACCTCATCTTGATTATTTCCTAAACAAGAAACGACACCAATACCTGTAATTACTACTCTTTTCATGATTTAAATAATCCTACTTTTAAATTTTCAGCCTTATAAATTGTTTTTCCATCAGCATTAAGTATACCATCAGCTAGTCCAACTACGGCACCTTCTTTTTTTAAAATTCTTTTCATATTTATCTCATAAGTAGCCATTTTAACTTTTTTTAAAACTTCTCCTGTAAATTTTACAGAGTTTACTCCTAAAGCTCTTCCTTTACCTGGCTCTCCTACCCATCCTAAATAAAAACCTACCAATTGCCACATAGCATCCAAACCGAGACAACCAGGCATTACAGGATCATTTTGAAAATGACAATCGAAAAACCATAAGTTATCTTTAATGTCTAATTCAGCTTTAACAAAACCTTTTTTAAATTCTCCAATATCTTTTTTAATTTCTGTAATTCTATCAAACATTAACATTGGCGGTAGAGGTAATTTTGCGTTACCCTCTCCAAAAAGGTCACCTTTACCACACGCAATTAGTTCTTCGTAGTTATAACTATTTTTTTGCATAAGTTAAGTTAGTAGTTTTTACTTGATTTATATACAATTATATATAAATAATTATATTATTTATCAATAAATGAGTTAATTATGATCCAAAAAAACGAAATTATAAATAAATTAAGAGGTTCAGGCCTAAGACCTACTAAACAAAGAATTTTAATAGCTAAAAATTTATTCGAAAACAAGAAAACTTTCCATTTTACAATTGAAACTCTAAATAGAAAAATAAATAAAAGTGGAAACGGAAAAATATCTTTAGCAACAATTTATAACACAGTCGCAGCTTTTACAAATGCTGGATATTTAAAAGAAATTTTAACTAGTAAAAACAAAAGTTATTATGACACGAACATTGCGTCGCACCATCATTTCTATGACGAAGGATCTAAAGAATTGACTGATATTAATTACAATCAAATAAAATTAAGTAAAGTACCAACCCCGCCAAAAGGTAAAAAAATAAAAAATCTTGAAGTTGTAATTAGAATTCAAAAATAATATCTATTATTGACTTTCTAGTTTAGAATTATTATAAACTAGCTATTAAACTAAAATAATATGAGTGTTGATTTTAAGAAAAATGGAAGCGGTAAATGTCCCGTAATGCACGGTGGCGTGACAAAAGCAGGTGAGTCTAACACTGCCCGTCTTTGGCCAAACAGTATTAATTTAGATATTCTACATCAGCATGACACTAAAACTAATCCTCTTCCAGGTTTCAACTACAGAAAAGAAGTGAAAAAATTAAATTTTAAGGCTTTAAAAAAAGATTTACTTAAATTAATGACGGACAGCCAAGAATGGTGGCCAGCAGACTTAGGAAGCTATACTGGTTTAATGGTAAGATTGACTTGGCACCAAGTAGGAACCTACAGAGAATTTGATGGTAGACCAAATGTTGGTTCACATAGGTTCTCCCCACAGGATTCTTGGCCGGATAATACAAATTTAGATAAAGCAAGACGACTGCTTTGGCCAATAAAAAAAAAATATGGAAATAAATTAAGTTGGTCAGATTTAATGGTATTAGCTGGTACTATGGCTTATGAAAAA
>MDTG01397036.1_pt1 | contig 14726 bp, 17 predicted proteins | sample 811421 | NCBI WGS metagenome assembly MDTG01 (sample SAMN05326645, study PRJNA326480) | marine metagenome | isolation source: seawater | place: Pacific Ocean: South East | collected 2011
AAACGATTTAAAAGCATACAATATATAGTATGTCTGTACTAAAAAAAATATACCTTTTTTCTATATATAAGTTTGCATATACTTCTCATATCTGTATACTTATATTAATTGGATAACACAGAGCAATCGAAATCTGAAACCAAGAAGAGCAAAATTAAATTTTGAGAAGTGAAAAATTTACTCAACTACTTTCACACAATAAGAAAAAACTTATTGAATGAAAATATTCAATATGGATATTTTCATAGAATAAGCAACCATTAACAAAGGAGAATAAAAAAATGGAAACACTATTCAACACAGAGACTAGAGAAGAACAGCAAAAAGAACTCAATGCGAAAAAACCATTTCACATTGACAACTTAGCTACTAGTTGCAACCACTTAGAAAAGCCTATCGACAATTTCGAGGAGTATAAAGAACATCCCGAATTGGGGCTTATGGTTCTTGATTATATAATTGAGAATAACTCTAAGCGTTGCCCAAAAAAACATAATGGTAATACTGCAGTTTATAAGCAGTACAAAGGGGCTAAGGGATACGATGATTTAGTATCCCTTAATACTCCGAGATGAATTTAAAATTTCATCACCCAATACTAAATAATAAAGAGCTAGACAAAAAGGAGAAGAGGGCGAACCTCTTCTCTTCTAGTTCCAGAGAACAGAACAACAAAGGGGAAGACATTGAAGAAATTCAAAATTGAATTAATTACATTGATATGTACTTTATTTAATATCGAAGTTTACAAAGATGATAACATCGTATATTTATATAAAGGGATACATTTAGATAATTAATTCTAGATAAAAAAATTAAAGAACAGGAGGGGGGCAACCTCTTCCTGTTTTTTTTTGGTCCAAAATAATTTTGAGGGGGGGATCGATAGAAATTATTTATGATCTGAAATTATTCACAAATGCACAAAGTTTTCACAAACCATAGCCCCTTGTGAAAATCGCTAGAATTTTTTTTTGCTGGCGTATATACTACCAAGAACGCCGATGATATATTTCAAGGTAAGAGCAGATTTCGCACCCTATAGTTCATCATCTAGGTCGTCCCAACCATAGACTTCACAAAATTCTTTATTGTTTGTTTCTTCTTCCATAATTATCAATTCTCTATCGTTTGAGAGAATCTGTTGCCAGATCCCCTCATGTAGACGATAGACTATATCTCGAGGATAGTATTTAAAGTATAGTCTACAATTCTAGAATCATAGCTATTTTTTAAAAAATCCGGGGGTACCCCACAGTTCCTATATAGAGTCTTTTTACTCTCATATCTCTTACTGTTTTTTTATTTATTTATATGGATATATGTAATAACAAATTCCCTTTTCCTACAAATACATGTGTTAAAATAGATATATAACTATGGGTAGACCAATCAAACTAAATGAAGATAAAATGCAACAGGTGTGCAAGTGGCTCACTGCAGGACATTTCATTGAACAAGCTGCATCTTTGAGTGGTGTAAGTTCAAGTAGTATATACAATTGGCTTTCTAAAGGCAAGGCTGACCAGGATGCCGGAGAGCAAACAATTTATTCAGAGTTTTTGGACAGGGTAATCGAAAGTAAAGCAAAAGCAGAAGCACTGTTTTTAAACACAGTTAGACAGGCTGCACAGAACGGAGTGTGGCAAGCTGCAACATGGTATTTGGAACGATCTAACCCAAGATGGAACAAAGAACTACAAAAACAACTCGTAGAACAGGCTCAACTAGAAGCACAATCTGAAGAAGTTATAGAGATTCAATACTCGAAATAGGTAGCGTTCCGCGCCAATGCCTTAATGAAATGTCGAAATAACTGATTACAAATTTTTTTTTATGTCCGAATGGATCTGTATGTTTGTTTGGGCCTGGATGTATTTGCCCAGGGGAAAAGCTAAAGGGACCCCGAAGAGTCCCCTTAACCAACAAAGGAGGACACTATGAGTTTTCAAAGAGAAATACGAATTGCTCTAAGATCATATTGTCTTAATCTATAGTATATATCTAGATTTTATGGTATATCAAGTCAATAAGGGTATCTTTATTGCGAAGTCAATGTTTATAGGGTTTTTGAAGCCGGATTTTTCTATGTTTTGCAGATGGGTTGCACTGTTATAGGTGATACATACTAGATATGGTATACCAATGTGTTGTACCACTATATGTAGGGTGTAACGCTATTTTGGCCCCTAGGGTACCAGATCCTTTAACCCCTAGGGGTAACGCAAACTTGGCACTAACTATACCTAATTAACTATACCTATATAACTAAACCTACAGGATGGGAGGAAAGACAATAGGGGGGTGTATCGGTTTAATCCGAATATTCTAGATCCGAATATATATAGAAATGTATGGGAATATAGATATAGGGAAGTGTAAATATATATAAAAAAAAATAAAAAAGTATGTAACCTTTTTAAATTAAGTAAGTCTAAATTTAGGACGGGAAAGATATAGTAATATATTTTTCAAATTCTAAGCATATATATATAATTCATATATAATACTTAAACAAACAAAAGGAGAACTATGGAAAATAGTAACGAAGATGAGATAAGAAATAGAGCTGTAAGAAACTCTAATGCTATTCGAGCCAATTGGTCACAATATCAAAGTGCGACAGCTATGGGTCGAACAATTCCTGACTTCAACCCTTTCATATTAGATGATGATATGGCCTGGGCTAAGAAGAAGAAAGGTAAAGGGAGAGCTAGTATCTATTTCACACAAAAGATACAAAAGTTCATGAATGACAATCCTAATAAATGGATTTGTGTTTATGAAGAGCAAGGTCTTCCAATGGAGACTGCTAGGAAACTAGCTAACACTTTAAGATCATCTGCCGCTTATTTTGGAAACAAGAATCCAAACTTTAAATACAAAGTTGTAACTAAAGGTGTTGGTAATGTTTTATTAGCTGCAGGACTTTTCGATAACGATGACAAGTAATGACTTAACTCCGATAGGAGATTCAGCAAACATGTCATTAGAAGATTTAGCACAACATCAACCTAAACCTGTATCAGACGACGAAAGAAAAGCCTTAATTGGAATGACTAAATCTGAATGGTATGAAATCGTTCAATGGCTTCAGTTAAGAATGTCTGATGCTACTAAATGGGATGAGGTCTATATTGATGTATGGTACTCAGACCTTAAGAACTACACTAAAGCAGATGTTTTTAATGCTGTTCGTTCTTTATATGAAGACGGAAGAGTTAAAGCACCTGAAGGTTCGTTAATTGTTGCAAGGTTAAAAGAATTAAATGTTCCTAAAGTTAACCGAGCTAGACAAACACAAAGTCCATTAGGAGACTTAGGAAATGAATGTGTTATTACCGGTGTTGAACACAACTTTATTGATAAGAGGTGGTCACCCGACGAATATGGTAATCAACACTTTTATGAAGCTTGTATGAATACAAACGATAATGGTGATTTATGCGAGAAATTAAGGAAATGTGTTCCTAATGAAAGTGAAATAAGAATGAAACCCACAAAATCTACTAAGGGAGAATTATATCCTGTATTAGTAAGAATGGGTTTGAGTATTGACATGAAGAAAGCTGTATGGAAACGATATGCAAAGTATCCAGATGGCAATTTAGAAGAAATGTTAAAAGCACATGGAAAGGCAGAATGGTATGAGTGAGATTGGGGACAATTGGTCTTGGGAAGAGGACTTCCAAAAAGACCTTGATGAAGGAGCAGCAGAAGTAGAGAGCTTTGCAAACTCAAAACTTGTTGTTCACGGACCCGTATTAGCAGGACATATAGAAAAGATATACAACTCTTCTTTTGGAATGGCTGAGTTTCTAAGAGATAACCCAGATGAAATGGTCGATTGGAATGATGACGAATTAGATCATGTAGAAATTATAAAAGAAGGATTTCTAAATGCTTCTATACCTACAACATTTTTGTTTGGTCAGTTTTCTGATGGTGGTAATTTTGGAAAACTTGTAGTTTCTAACTTTCCAACAGATGACGAAGAAGATGACCTAGAACGAACTATTAATAAAGTTGGAAAACATTTAGCTAGACTTTCACAGTTAGTAGATAAAAACAAAATAGATTTTTGTATTGTATCTTATCCTGTGGTTTTTGATGCAGACCAGGATTGGGGAGAAGGATATGATGCAAACAAATTACATTTGTTAAGTATTATTTTTACACCTAATGGATCTGTTGGAAGAGCTTTTTCTACTAGAAAAGAATTAACTGAAGATGAAGTAGATTGTGAGCATGACCACAAGCCAGTGCAAATTCAATATGAACTACCAAGTGGTAAAGATAAAATGATTATCACTTATAGAGAATTAATGAAGATGTGGAAAAGACTTAAGAGCGATAACGAAGCTATGTACTATGCAAAAATGGTACAAGCATTTTTTAAGACTCCAAGTTTTTATACTAAGTCAGCTATGAAAAATGACTTAAACCATCTTATTGATGGAATGGGTAGAAACAAATCTTTATTTATAGGAAGTAAAAATATATTTCATAAAGAAATACATGATGACATTATGTCTGTTCCTAGTGATGGGTTTGTAATTATAGAAGATGATGTAAAAGAATACTTTCTTGACGAGATGAAAGTAATGTTAGAAGATGGCCAAATTCATGAAGCTGACTTTGATAATATGACAAGAATATTAAAAGGTTATCAAGAAGAAGAATAATGAGAGAAGCTATGTTAAAAAAAGCTTTTAGGCATTTATCTATTGCAGCAAAAATAATTGTTACATGGGATTTAGATGGGAACTTTGTTTCCCATCTTATGTCTGAATTAAACGAAACGGAGGAAGAATGAGTAGTCAAGTATCACAAGGCGTGATGAAATTAGTTGACGAAGTTGCCGAATGGTTCGGTGAAGAAATGATGAGACTAGAAGAAAGAGATATGTCTAAGTATCCTCATGATAGAAATCAGAGGTTAAGAGAACATACTGTTATTGCAAAATCAAATATTGCAGGTCTTCTAGACGATATAAGAAGAGAGAGGCAGAGTGGAAAAAAAAGAAATAGATAAACTGTACGAAGAAACAGGAATCTATGCGTGGCATACAAGTGAAATAAAACAAGACTATGCAGATATGACTGTTGAGTTTGGTTTTCCACCTATGACTGATGTTGAAGATGCTATTAAGCAAATTAACGAAGCATTAGAAAAGAGTGGTTTGAATTATGAAATGAAAACCTGGACTATGCCACACACAGATAACTATGACGACATAGAGGGATAAGTTGAAATCTTGTAGTAAGGAAGTGTAGACTAAAGTAGTCGGCTTCCTTGCTGACAAGCCCTCCCATCAACGCCTATCTCTTCGGAGATAGGTGTATATAATAGGAATATGGAAGAGCCAAAGTTCAGCAAGCTACTTGAAGAAGAGTCGCAAAAGAAAAAAATAATTAAATTACCTCCTTTGCACGAGAATCAGCAAACAGTTTCAGATTCAGAAGCCCGTTGGAAGATTCTTTGTGCAGGTAGGCGTTTTGGGAAGACAAGGCTCGGGGTTCAACTCTGTATAGAAACAGCGATGAAGGGAAAACGAGCCTGGTGGGTGGCACCTACTTTTTCTATAGCTCGTGTCGGATGGCGAGATATTATGGCAGCAGGGTATGATCTTGGCGAATCGATGGGTGTTGATGTCAAAATGGGAGATATGACAGTTACATTTCCTAATGGTGGATTTATTGCTGTAAAATCTGCTGATAATCCTCAAAGATTAAGAGGTGAAGGCCTTGACTTCTTAGTTATGGACGAGGCTGCCTTTATTAAAGAAGAAACATGGACAGAAGTTCTTCGTCCAACCCTTACAGAAAGAAAAGGATCTGCATTATTTATTTCTACACCTCGTGGTATGAACAATTGGTTCTATCGCTTATGGCAAGATGCAGATGAAAGAGAAGATTGGGACAAATTTAAGTTCTCAACTGTAGATAATCCAAGTATTGACCCCGAAGAATTAGAATCTGCAAAGCAAGAAATCGGTTCATTAACTTATGCACAAGAATATGAAGCAGAATTTGTTAATGAAGGAACTCAAATGTTCAAACAAGATTGGTTTAACTACTACCAACCTGCTGTTCGGGGAGCAAAAGTAGAAGGTTTTACTTATGAATTTGACCACATGCCAAAATATGCCACTGTGGACTTAGCAACCTCAACAAAACAAACTGCTGACTACACAGTTATGACAGCTTTTGCTCATGATTCAAGTGAAAATAAATTATTTGTTATAGATATGCTTAGAAAAAGAATGGAAGCACCAGATATCATTCCTTCTATGAAAAAATTTTACAAAAAAAATAATCTCGATTGGATTGGAATAGAAAGAGCAGGGTTCCAATTATCAATAATTCAATTTGCTAAGAGAGAAGGCCTTGTTGTTAGAGAATTAAAAGCAGATAAGGATAAACGCTCCAGAGCGACACCTTTGTCTGCTAAAATGGAAAGTGGTCAAGTGTTTTTTCCCGATGACCCAATGTGTGATTGGGTACATGAAGCAGAAAGAGAACTTTTAACTTTTCCTTTGGGAGCACATGACGACATAGTTGATACGCTAGCTTATGGCGTACTAAACTTAAATAAAAGAATAGGTTGGAAAGCGTTTTAAATGGCAGAAAATAAGTCACGATACAGAAGAGCTGTTGAATATTTACAAAGACCACCACAAAGAGCTACAGAAGGCAAAAAAAGTTTTACTTTTAACCAGACATCAGGCTTAGATGGTACTGTATTCGGATATAATTCAGATTCAGGATTTGTTCCTGAAAAAATGCTCAAACAAATTGGAGACGGAACAGGTAACTCAGCAGTAGTTTCTTGTCTTAATGTTTTAGCTACCTCATTTGCTGAACCAAGAATCAAAGTTATGAAATATGTAAATGGTGATTCAGAGGTTATGGAAAATCACCCTGTACAAGAATTAATGGCAAGGCCTAATCCTTACACTTCAGGTTCATTACTTGCTCATTACATTATCACATCTTTAAATGCAGAAGGTGATGCTTATCTTTTTAAGAATAGGTCTAGAAATGGAAGAGTAGTTGAACTCATTCCTCTTATTCCAATGTATGTAAAGCCTAGAGGTAATGAAAAACAATTAATTACTCATTATGAATATTATGTAAAAGACAGTAACAAAGTTGATGGAAACGAATTTAAAGTTATACCTGCTCAAGATATAGTTCACATTAGACAGGGAGTAGATCCAAATAATCATAGAAAAGGTTTCGCTCCATTAAAAGCTGTACTTAGAGAAATTTTAGGAGACGAAGCTGCAGGACAATATGCTGCTGCATTATTGCACAACATGGCAGTTCCAGGAGTTATTCTTTCTCCTAAAGATGACAGTATGGGTGGACCAAGCCAAGAAGAAGCTGAAGCAATTGCTCAGATTTATAAACAAAAGTTTGGTGGTTCAAATAGAGGAGCTCCTATGATACTTTCAGGTTCTATGGATGTGAAAGTTGTATCTTGGTCTCCTGAACAATTAAACCTTAATCAACTTAGGAGATTGCCAGAGGAAAGAGTTTCTGCTGTATTAGGTGTTCCTGCTATATTGGCAGGTTTAGGTGCAGGTCTCGAAGCTGCTACTTATAACAATACAAGAGAATTAAGAGAATTTTTTACAGAGCAAAAGCTCATTCCTTTATGGCAAACAGTTGCTAACGAGATTACTCATCAATTACTTTTAGCAGACTTTACTTCAGATAAAAATGTTCACTGTAAGTATGATTTAGACGAAGTAAGAGCTTTAGATGTAGACAAAGGCGAACAATATAAGCGTATGCAAACAGGAGTTTCAGGAGGTTGGATTACCGTTGCTGAAGCTAGAAAAGCTGTTGGACTAGATGTAGGACCTGAACACGATGTGTTTTTAAGACCTTTGAACTTAGAACCAACTGATCCTAAAGATTATCAAGATTTTATGACTAGCGATGTTGTAGAAGAACCTCAAGAAGAAACACAAGAAGAATCTGAGAAAGCAGCTATGGATGAAGATATATTCGACAATTCAGCAGATGCTTTAGCAAGATCAGAAGAACTATCTTGTGCTATTGGTGTTCATACTCATGAAGTAGACGGTGAAGAAGTATTTATGCCGTGTCAAACACACGAAGATTATGAAGCAGCAATTGCTAAAGCTTTTTATGAAGATTTAGAAGAAAAAGTAAGTGAAAAAGTTAAAAAAGCTCTTAAGAAAAAAGTAGAAGATTTTAACGCTAAAGACCCGAAGTATAGAGCAACTCTAAGAATGCTAACAGCAGTATTTAGAAGAGGAGTTGGTGCATATAATACTAATCCTGGAAGTGTAAGACCTAGTGTAACTTCTTCAGATCAATGGGCTTATGCTAGAGTTAATGCTTTCTTAAAAGGATTAAAAGGTAAATTTCCTAGTAAACCATTTGATACTGATTTACTTCCTAGTGGACATCCGCTAAGTAGCAAAAAATCATCTAAAGGTAAATATGATGATATGAACTTTACAATTCCTTCAGGTGCTAAAAAAGAAGCAAGAAGAGGATTAGATTGGGTAAAAGAACATGGTAGAGGTGGTACATCAGTTGGTAGAAACTCAGCAAGATATATTTTAAACAACTCAACTGCTGGTCCTGAAAAAGTAAGACACATTGCAAAATACTTTCCAAGACATGAAGTAGACAAAAGAGCAGAAGGATGGAGGCCTGGAGAAAAAGGTTATCCTTCAAACGGTAGAATTGCATGGGCATTATGGGGTGGAGAGACCGGAAAGACTTGGTCTGCAAAACTTGTTAGAGGTATGAACTCACGAGACGGCAAAAAAGATACTTTAACAACAGAATCATTTCAAGTTGAGGTAACAAGAGAAGGTAATATACAACCTACACCAACACGACTTGATAGACAAAATAACAAAAAAGAGGATACTTCCGTACACAAAGAGGAAAACGAACATCTCGAAGATTAAGATGTTAAAATAAATAGTACAGACAACTTATTTGATACGCAACAATACAGAGTGCTATTATTATAAGAGGTAATACAAGGAAAAAGGTGTATGGATAATAAAGAGATAAAAAGTTTTGAGCTTAATATCAAAGAAGAGGGCGATGATAAAGGAGCAGTCGAAGCTGTATTCTCAGTTTTCGGCAATGTAGATAGCGACGGGGATGTAGTTGTTCCTGGAGCAGTAAAATCAGGTTTTAAAGATACACAAGTACCAATGGTGTTTGCTCATAAATGGGATCAGCCAATAGGTAAAGGTTCAATAGTACAAGATGATGAGAAAGCTGTTTTCAAAGGTTCTTTCTTTATGGAAACAGAAGCAGGAAAAGAAGCATATAACTTAGTTAAATCAATGGGAGACTTACAACAGTGGTCTTTTGGTTTTAGAGTTGATGATTCAGAAGTTGCACCTTTCAAGAAATCAGACGAACCAGGCGACGAATATGATGTTCGCTACTTAAAAGAATTAACAGTTTACGAAGTATCCCCTGTGCTAGTAGGTGCAAACCAAGAAACATACACACTAGCTATCAAATCAGGCGAAGATACTATTTATGAGAAAACAGAAGAAAAAAAGTATGGCTCTTGTAACCATGAAGAAGATGGCTCATGTTACAAAGAAAGCAAAAAAGAATTGAAATCAGACCCTGAAGAAGAAAGTAGTTGCAATTGTAATTGTGGCGAAAAAGGATCTGAAGAAGTTTCCAATGAAAACGAATCCAGCGTGTCAGGAAGGCGTTTCTCGGAAGAAGTCAAAGATGTACTTGTTGCATTAGATGACTTAGTTGAAAGAGCGAAGGCTATAGGGTCTTTGCGTTCACAGGATGGTAGGAAATTGTCGGAGAAAGCTACGGAAGCTTTAAGAGCAGTTCAAGAAGACTTGAATGAGGCTTGGAACGAAATTGACGAAGTCATTGTCGAAGTCGGAACAATAACTGACATAGAAGAAGAAACTCCTGATACGGAAGAAGAAATAGAAGTTGCTGAAACAGAAGAAGAAGTTGAAGCTCCCGAAGAAGTCGTTGAAGAAACTACTGAGGTGGAAACACCTGAGGTTTCTGAAGACGAAGTCGTCGTGGAAGAAGAAGCTCCTGCTGAAGAAGAAGTAACAGAAGTTGAAACAGAAGTAGAAGAAGAATCTTCTGAAGAAGAAGTTGTTGAAGACGAAGAGAATGATGGAATTGATGAAGTTATACTCGAGGCTCAACACATGGTCACTGAATCTCTTATAGCTGAAACCGAATTAGACGAAATATAAGCTACAAGTTTAGAAAAATCTAAACTAGAAATAGGAGACAAATAAACATGTCAAATGACATTAAAGATCTTCGTGAAAAGTTAGCTTCTAAAAGAGTTGAATTAAAAGAACTCTTTGAGTCAGTTGAAGACGGTAAATATACTGCTGATCAAAAGCAGGCTATTGCTGACAGAAACTCAGAACTCGCTGGATTAGTAGAGGAAGTAAATTTAGCTTCCGCTAAAAGTAAAAACGAAAAAGCTATGGAAGCAGATTCGCAACCAGCAGAAGCCCCTTCTTACGGAAGTGAAAAAGTTCAACCAAAATCAGTTGGTGAACAATTTGTTAACACAGCCGCTTATAAGAACTATAAAGAAAATGGAGTTAAAGGAATTGACGCTAAAGTAGGTTTTAGCCCAAATGAATTTAAAACTTCATTAACAACCACAGGTTATCCACCTGAGGTTTTGAGAGAGCCTGGCATATTAGAGTCAGCTCTTAGAGATCCAAATGCAGTTATTGGACTATTCGACCAAATCGAATCAGACCAAAATGCTTTTGCTTATCTCGAAGAGACTACATTCACAAACAACGCAGCTGAAGCTGCTGAGGGTGCGGCTGTAGGCGAAGCTGCTCTTGCATTCACAGAACAAACAGAAGCAATCAGAAAGATTGGTGTATTTATACCTGTCACAGACGAATTGCTTTCTGATGTAAATGGAATTCAAGGGTATGTTAACTCAAGACTTCAGACCATGATGAAACTAAGATTAGACTCGCAGTTAATTTCCGGTAACGGTACTGCTCCTAACTTAGAAGGTTTATTGGATGCTGGTAAGAGCTCAGTAGGTTCTTCAGACTTCAACAGTTACAATGGTAACTTAGGAAGAATTGGAGCAATCTATAATGCAATTACTGACATCAGAGTAAACTCTTTCACAGAACCTGATGCTATTGTTATGCACCCAAGCGATTGGAATCAAATCGTAACATCCGTTGGCGCAGACTTTGCTGGAACATCTTCAGCAGGTTATGCAGAAAAGTCACCACTTTTCGTAGCCGCAGGCGGAATGGGCGCAGGACCTTCAGCTCAAATCTGGGGTGTTAAAGTAGTTCCAACCACAGCAATCGCTAACAACACAGTTCTTGTTGGTAGATTCGGTGGTGGCGAATGTGCAAATGTTGTAATGAGACAAGGTATTGACCTTGCTATCACAGATAGTCATAGCGACTTCTTTGTTAAGAATCAGCTAGCTATCAGAGCAACAATGCGTGTTGGTTTCCCTGTTTATAGACAAGCAGGATTCCACAAATTGTTAAATATGTAATCCATATTGATTAATTTTTGTGAGGGGTAGTAACCCTGCCCCTTACAAATTTAAGTAGTATAATTAGAATTAATTAAAGATTAAAAGGAAAAAAATTTCATGGCAGAATTTACAAAAGTAGAAAAGTCTATTTGGAAAATGTCAGACGGCAGTATCTGGGAAGGTCCTATGTCTGAATTACCAAAAAGTAATGCTCAAAACATTGCAAAAGCTGGAAAAGAATATCCTACAGCCTGGTTAAAAGAACAAGGTTGGGGAAAGAAAGCTCCTGCAAAGAAAAAAGCAGCTACAAAAAAAGCACCAGAAACTAAAGCAAAAAAACCAGCTGAAGATAAGTAGGTCCTAAATGGCACTCGCTACTTATAGTGATGTAGAAAGTGTGCTTGGTATTGACTTAAGCACAACAGACCAAACAACTTGTACGAATTTATTAATTCCTACAATAGAAGACGCTGTAGCTAACTATCTTGGCTATAACCCAAATTATTCAGCATCAATTACAGAAAAGTTTGATGGAGACAAAACAGAAGATATATTCTTAAGGCGTTCTCCAATCATTTCAATTACTTCAGTTACCGAAGATGGTAACGCTTTGTCCGAAGGTAATACTAATGATTATGTTTCTTATGCTAGTCTTGGACGACTCCGCAAAGTGGGTAGAGAAAAATGGTCTGCAGCTAAATTACAAAACATTACAATTGTTTATAAAGCAGGGTATTCAGACAGTGAAGGAACAGCAGAAGATGTTCCTAAAGATATGAAATATGTTGTAGCTAGAGCATCAGGAAGACTTATAACTTCAGCACTAGCATTAGGTTCTCAACAAAGCACAGGTTCTGTAGGAACACATAGTGCAGATAGTACTAATGATTCACAATTTCAAATGGTTAAAAATGAATCTATTGGAGATTATCAAGTTTCTTATGAATCAGTACTAGATCAATTAAATGCTGACCTTTTAATATCTTCAGACCTAAAAATATTAAGTAAGTACAAGAGACAATACTTTACTTCAGCAGGTATACTAGATTAATATGACAGATTTTAATTTCCCAGAGGGTACAAAAAGAGAAGATGCTGTTAACGAACTTGTCGATGACGAGCAATTTAAAGAAATGGTTCTCAAACAATTTAATTATATGAGAATTAAAGGAATTAATCTTGTTCAAGATGCTGACGATATGGTTAATCTTTATCTAAAAATTTGTAAAGCCTTCGAAGAAGATTCAAACGAATAAATAATGGCTCGTTATGAGTACAAATGTTCTAAATCTAAATGCGAACATTTGTTCGAAGTAACTCATTCAATACACGAAGACCCAATAATTAAGTGTGAAAAATGTGGTGCAAAATCTCAAAGACAGATATCTTCTAGAATTTATATGTTTGGAACAGTAGGAGTTGATTGGAATACAGATCCATCTAAGGTTTCAGATTCTATGAAAGCTAAAGCTAAAAAAGCAGCTAAGAAAAAAGTTCAGTTTTAATTTTCGTATTTTTCTAAAGATTTAAGCATCTTATCAGACAAAACATTTTCAGGTTCTGCAACCCAAAGTGGTTCTTTTCTTTTTTGTTTTCCGTATGTTCTAACTTCCATCCAATAAGAAAATCTATCTTTTAAGTGTTCAATTATTTTCATATCTACCATCAAATACAAATGTTCCATACTTAAGAGAATTTGAAATACATATTCCAACAAATTCTGCACAAGCAGGTACAACTGCATTTCCTAATGCTTTTATTTTATTAACCCTGTCAGGTTCATCTTCTATTGTTCTAGGTTCTGTTTCCCATGGTTCTATTACATAATCATCTTTATAGACATAAGGATTTTCTGCAAGATTACCTTTAGGATTTATTCCTTCTGCAATTCTTTTTGTACTAGGCCTGCTACTTGTTACAAGAGGTGTTTGCCAATTTTGTCTTTGCCATTCAAAACTTTCTACTGTTGTCATTTCTTTATCAAATTTTAATTCTTTTAAGAAAGGTTTTATAGCTTCCCAATCTTCTATAGTTGGATAAGAGAAACCACCTTTGTCATATCTAAACCAATGTTCAATAGTTGTTTTCTTAACATCTATATTTTCTGATAATTCTTTAACTGATGTTTGAGACCTAAGATAATCTACAAATTTCTTTTGTGTTGGTAGGTCAGGTCTTTTTAATATTTCGTGGTCTTTGTAAATTTCAAATAGTTCAGGATTTTTATGTATCTCGTCAATAGCAATTTGGTCTGCCAAAGTTATTTGTACAGGTTGACCTGAAGCTCTTTTTGTTTTTCCTTGAAGTAATTTAGTTGCGTACTTTAAAGCATCTTCTCCTGCTTTACCATCCATAGTTGTAGGTGTTCGCCATTTTTGTGATAAATGAACTCTATCTTGTAAATTAAGACTGTGAGAATTTTTTCCATCCTTACTTAGTCTTCTACCTTTTTCATTAAGTTCCATATTTTCGTGAAGAACTTCTTGTGTTGTAGGAGTAGGCCAATGTAAAACATCAGCATTGTATGTCCAATAGTTAGGTAGACCTAATTTTCCTGCCAACCCGACGGGAACCCCATAAGTAGAGACACCCACTTGCTGTTCAATCTTTTCCCAATAAGTTTGGGATTTCTTTCCCCCATGTCCATTTCTAAAGTCGACCCATGCTTCCCCGCTTTCACTGACGGAGCTTGTTTGTTCACTGGTTTCGAGGCTTGGCTCGCTCTTGGAGTTGACCATAGTTTGGGATTCTCTCTCAAGTTCCCTGTACCTTTCCTCTTGCTCTTTTTGGATTTGTCCCCACGGTAAAGAGCGTTCTCCAAAGCTTCCCCTGTTCTCGGATTCAAGTGATCTAAAGTGTTCGGAGTTTCCCACGATGAATATTCTTTCTCTAAGGTGCGGGGCATTAACCGAGGCTGCTGATACAATTTGCCATTCAACACTATACCCGCTACTGGAAAGGAAAGAAATAACTCTTCCGATTGCTCCTCCTTTATTTCCTTCGTCGTCTTTGGCTGTGAGGAGTCCTCTGACATTTTCTGCAACAACCCATTTTGGTTTAAGAACGCTAATGGCTCTTTCGAACTGATACCATAATATTCCTCGTTCATCTTCTTCACTCATTCCTTTCCTGTTACCTGCGTAACTGAATGACTGACAAGGGAATCCCCCTATCAACATGTC
>MDTG01402596.1_pt1 | contig 14724 bp, 14 predicted proteins | sample 811421 | NCBI WGS metagenome assembly MDTG01 (sample SAMN05326645, study PRJNA326480) | marine metagenome | isolation source: seawater | place: Pacific Ocean: South East | collected 2011
ATTCTTTAACAAATCTAAATAAATCTGAAGAATCTAAACATTTGTTCAAGTTTTCAATATTTATATTCTTTTCATCATATTCCAAAGCGATATTTGATTTAATTGTACTATCAATCATAACTATGTTCTGGGGTACGTAGCCGAATTTAATTTTTTTATTATGTAATCTTTTGTTTTCTAAATAATAATTTATCTCCCCAGAAGTTGGGTTTAATAAATTGAGAATAAGGTTTATCAAGGTTGTTTTTCCTGAACCGTTTTTTCCAAAAATTCCATAAATTTTATTTTTTGTGAAACAAAAGTTTAGTTTTTCAAAAATATATTTTTTATTTAAATAACTAAAAGACATATCTTTAATCTCAATTTTATCAGCATTGGAATATTCTAAATTTGTTGTGCTATCATTTTGATTGATAAATTCCTTTTCTAAGACTGTAATAGAAGGATTATTCAAGGCCAATGTTTGATAATTATGTAATATTTTGTTAACTGATGGCAAAACTCTAACGAAAGACACAAAATATACAGTCAGTAAAGGAATAAACTCTAAAAGTTCTAACTTATTTAAGGATATAAATGATAAAAAGATACATATTGCTATTATAGCCAGAATTTCAATTATGGGCCTAGGCAAAATTCTTATGAGATTTGCTTTAATCGATAAATTTTGAGTTTGTTTTTGTAAGTGCTCGTATCTTTCGTAAAATAAATTTTCTTTATTAAATATTTTTATTTCTTTAATGCTTTGAAATGTTTCAATTAAACCTTTTATCAATTGTCCGCTTAAAAATAGTCTTTTCTCACCCCATATTTTAAATTTTTTTTTAGTTAAAAAATAGTAAATTACAAATATGAGAGAAAAAACTACCAATATTATTAAAGTGGAAAGAAAACTGATATACAATAAGTATCCTATTATGAAAATTAATAAACTTAATTCTGTTACAAAAGATAGCGCACTAACTAGATAGTTGTTAAACCTAGTGCACTCAGAGTCTACATTTCTCATATAGATCGAAGAATTTTCTTTTAAAAAATATTGATAATTCAAATAAATATATTTTTTAAGTAGATCACAAGATAGATTTCTTTGTATTTTTGCTGAATAAGAATATTGCCAATTGTACAAAAATATCAATAAAAGATTTTTAAATACAAATAAAATTACCAAGATAATTGAAAAGAAAATTATATTATTATCTTGTAAACTATAATTTAGAAAAGTTATTTGACTATTTTTATTTATAAGAGCATTAATTAAAGAATAAATTAGTCCTAAACTGAGAATTTCTAATATTACTATAACAAAGTTACTAAAAAAAAATAAATTCAATTGTTTTTTAAAAGTCTCTGGTATTAATTTATAAGCTTTTTTAAGATTTATTATATCAATCATCATACCCATCTTTATTTACGTTATGTCTAAGCTTCCAACCTTTGTTTGTCTTTATCCATAAATGTGGAGATCGGAACTCGTCACAAATCTGGTGAAATTTATCCTCACTTAACCCTAAATACTCCATTATTTCACTAAAATATCTATCTGGGAATTCACCATCAAATTTTTTTACTAAAAGCTTACCTTCATCTAAAGTGAGATGTTTGTTTCTTATTTCTTGGGCGGCATCATAACTTGATCTGCCTAAACCAAATTTGATAAATGTTGTATAAAAATGAAGGTCATCAATTTTATCATCTATGCCACTGTATTTACTATATGTGCCTTGAGTTCTGAAGGGTCTTGCAGAAAAATTTGAATTTTCGACAGCATAATAATAAGCTTCTTGTGGTACCCACTTCATGTAGTATCCAAGATAATGTATTTGCAAATCTGTAGTTTTGAGTTCTTGTTTATCAATTGGTAAAAAAATCGATAAGTCTTTAATTGATAAATTGTGTTTTTCCTCTAGATATTTAAGGGAACACCCAGAGAGAAAAATTTTTTCCTTATTTGTAATTGAATAATATTCGTTATTTCTTAAAGAACTTGAGTGTTCTGCAATTGGATTACCATATTCCGACTCGGACTCACCATAAAAAACAAGTGGTATATTGTATTTTTTTGCAATTTTAGGAGCTAAATTTTTCTGACCTAAAATAAATGTTTGAAATGGATGTAGCAAATTTTCAATAGATAGTCTGGTAAGTAATTTCATAACTTTCCCATTAGGTTTTAATGTGAGATTGTCAAAGCCTCCAACCTCAATCCAATTGTTAAAATTTTTTAGACCATATTCAGTGTACAGAATTGGTGGCCAAGTTATTGTTAACGGATTCATTCCGTATTTATATTTTAGAATATGGGAGGCGAATACACTGTCTTTTCCACCACTTCCTGGCACGATACAATCATAGTCTTTATTTTTAGACCTATATCTATCACACAACTTCTGCAATTCCTTTTCACGTGCCTCCCAATTAATTTTTTTCTCTTTTTTTTCAGCAACTGTACAAGCGTCGCAAATACCTGTTGTTGGATCAATATTTAAATACTTTGCGTCTTTTCTATCTTTTTGATGTCTAAATTCTGGTACCGAAGACGGTCTTTGATTAGAAAGAACACATTTTTTACAAAAAATTACTTTTTTTGGTAAATTATAATAGTTTTCCATTGTTTTAAGAAATAAGTTTATTTAAATTATAATAAATTTTTAAACCATTTTCTCCACTTTTTTCAGGATGAAATTGAAATCCGTACAAATTTTTAAATTTTATAGAGGAACAAAAATCTATATTAGAAAAATTTGACATTGTTAAAATATTATTTTTGTCTAATGGATTGCAATAATAAGAATGAACAAAATACATATATGACGAGTCTTCTATAGATTTAAGAATTCTTTCGTCCCTTTTTTTTTTAATTGAATACCATCCAATATTAAGATTGCTCGGTAAATTAAATGACTTTACATCTCCCTTAATTAAACTTAAGCCCTCTGTAGTAACATTTTCATAGCTTTTATCAAAAAACAACTGCATTCCTAAACATATACCTATTATTGGTTTTTCTGTTTTAAAAAATTCTTTAATTAGAATATCCAATTTTTTAATTTTAATTTTTTCCATAGCCATATTAAATGCACCTACGCCAGGTAAAATTATCGCATCACAACTTAAAATTTCTTTTTTCTCATCTACCAAAACACCATTCATCCCCGTGTGGATACACGCTGATTTGATACTGAATAAATTTCCTAATCCATAATTAATTATTCCTACTTTCTTCATAAATTTTTTTTATCCAAAAATTCTTATATTTTTTTTTGACACAAGGTATTCCTTAATACTAGCTAAATTATAATTTCCAAAGTTCATAAATTTTTTTTTCTTTTTTAAGAATGAAGTGTTCCCCTCTGAAGTATCAACTGGTTTATTAACAAGACTGTAATGTAACATTGAACCTAGTGCGATACCACTTGGATCACATACGTTTAATAACTCATCAAAATGTTTTAATTCACCAAATCCACCGTTGACTATAAAGGGTACCTTCAATATTTTTTGAATTATTTCAGCCAAGTAAAGATCAAATCCCTTGCCTTTTCCATCCTGATCGATACTAGTTATAATTATTTCGTTAATACCAATGTCTTGTATTTCAGAAATCCAATCTCTAAAATTAACTTTTGTTTCCTCTCTTCCAAAATCTATGTAACAAAAATAATCTTTATTTCTTCTTAAAACTTCTACTGAACAAACTATTGTTGATGAACCAAAATAGTTCGTGCTTTCACTAATAAAATTTCTGTTTCTAATAAATGCACTATTAACAAAAACTCTATCAGCGCCAGATTCTAAAAAATCGTTTATTTCTTTGAGAGTTTTGATGCCCCCGCCAACAGTTATTGGTAGGAATGTATTTTTAGCTGTTCTCTCAACTAAATTTAAAAGTTGTTTTCTTTCATACAAGCTTGCAACTACATCGTGATAAATGATTTCATCAGCGCCATTTTTGTAGTAATTTTCAATAAAGTTCTTGGGGTCCCCCAATACTCTTAATCCTTCTAAACTGATACCTTTGACTAAATTTTGGTTTTTGATATCTAATTTAGGAATAATTCTTAAGTTTTTCATACCTAGAAAATATCTTGAATTATTTTATTAAATTCTTTTATCAAGTTAATGCAAAACTCTTAGTTTAATTAATAATTTTAATATTTGATGTTGGCTTAAAAAATTAAATTTACTAATTCTGAATTTTTCGAGCAACATAGTAGTTTTTTTGCTTTGTTTAACTTTTTTTTTACCAATAATGAATAAGTCATTTTTAATATTTATGTAATTAATTTCTTTTTTTGAATAAAGCTCCTCTTGAAATTTTTCTCCCGTATTACTCTTTGAAAAAATAATTTTATTTTTTGTTTTATTTATCCTCCAAAAATATTCAATTAATGATGTTGCTAAGTCTACAATTCTAAAGCACTTCATGCTTTTAAGTATGAATATTTCCTCTCCCTTCATTAATTCAATACTCTTAATTATAGAGTAAGAAGCTTGTTTTAATGACATAATAAATCTTGTCATTCTTTTATCAGTAACTGTAATATCTTTTTTATTTCTTAATAAATTAATAAAATTTGGAACTACGGAACCTCTGGAACCGATCACATTTCCAAATCTTATAATTGAAATTTTTGTTTTATTTTTTTTTTTAAAATCAATTACAAATTTTTCAGCCATTTGTTTCGTTTTTCCCATAACATTTTTTGCAGAAACAACTTTATCAGTACTAATGAATAAAAATTTTGAAACTTTATTATTTACAGATGCTTTAAGAATATTTCTTGTACCCAAATAATTAGTCTTTAAGCCTTCTTTTGGGTTATATTCAACAATAGACACATGCTTTAAAGCGGCAGCATGTATAACAATATCAACATTTTTGGTGACTTCATGACATCTTTTTAGATCTCTAATATCGCCGAGAAAGAATCTTACTTTATTTTTCTCCATTTCTTTTGAAAAATTGTCAAATGCTAATAAAGATAGATTTAATTTTCTTGAAAGTTCATATAATCCATTTTCGTCATTACTTAAAATTCTAATTACTTTACAATTTGTTTTTATTAGTTCACGTACTAGACCTGAGCCTATAGATCCAGTTCCCCCAGTAATAAGAATTGTTTTGTTTTTTAAAAAATTATTTTTCATAATGAAATTTTTTTGACTAAATAATCCAATAATTTAATTTTAGGTTTGTATCTAATTTCTGAAAAAACTCTTTTTGTATCAATTTTTTGAGAAGGAATTTTTTTTAAATCGAGTTGTTTATCAGAATACTCTATACTAAAATTTAATTTTTTTTCTAAACCTTTAATTAAATCTATTAATCTAATATTCTCATATCCTAAATTATAAATTCTAAACTTAAGTTTATTCTTCATCATCCTAATAAAAATATTAATCATATCATTTATATGAATATAATTTCTAAATGCATTCTTGTTGGTGAGATATATTTTTTTTCTATTTCTAAAAGAATCTAATAAAATTTGACCAATCCAATTTTTTTTTCCATTGTAGATATTTCCTAGTCTAATTATCGCAAAGTTTATATTTGATTTTATATACTTCTGCTCTGCAACTAATTTATACTTCGAATAAAAATCTGTTGGTGTTTTATTAGAACCTTCTTTTTTAGATTTTCTTGAGTAACCATACACAAGACTTGTTGAAAAGTAATAAACAAAAATTTTTTTATTTTTACAAAATTTTATAATATTTTCATTACCTTTAATTATAACTTTTTTCATTAAATTAATATCTTTAGAAATTTGTCCGGACAAATTAATTATTATCCCAACTTTGTTATCAATATGCTTTTTAATACTTTCATATTTTCTTATATCAATTTTGTTAGGAATTATTAATTTACCTAATTTTTTATTTTTTTTGAGTTCTTTTATTAACTTTATTCCTATGTAGCCCTTACCACCAATAATTAAAATTTTTTTTTTCAAATCAATATGTAATCTGTTTTTGAATATTAATTTTTTTAAGATCAATTTTTTTTAGAATATCAATTATTTTGTTTGAAGACTTTCCATCACCATATGGGTTTTTTAATTTCTTTAATTTTTTAAGAAAATTTGAATTCAATGCTTTAGTTATTGCTTTAAAAATTTCTTTTCGATCGTGCTTGACATTAATTATATTTATAGGTTTCATCCTGCCATTTTGTCTTGTGCCTATGTTGACTACCGGGGTTTTAAAAGTTGAAGCCTCGTGTATACCAGAGCTTGAATTTCCAATTAATACAGAGCAATTTTTTAAAAGAGTTTTGTATTCTGACAGGTTTAATGTTGGGGTATAATTTACTTTATTTTTTAAAATTGATTTAAGTATATCTTTTGAGCCAGCATCGTTGTTTGGAAATACAACTAAGTGCTGCATAGGAAATTTTTTTACAGCATATATTGTCTCCATCATTTGTTGTTTTGATTTTTTCAATTCAGTTGTAACTGGATGTTGAATTATAATTGAAAAAGGCTTTAAGATATCAATTTTAAATTTTTTTAAAATTATATTTTTTGATATAGATTTTTCAGCGTTAAGTGCATCAATTGATGGACAACCAACTGGAAAAATATTTTTTGGTTCTTCACCCATTTTGATTAATCTTTTTTTAGTCTCTTTATTTGCTGTAAAATGTATATGTGAAAATTTTGTCATTGCATGTCTTAATGATTCATCAATGGTACCAGAAACTTCTCCCCCTTGGATGTGTGCCACGGGTATATTCATATGTGCGCCACATACTGTTACTGCAAAATTTGCTGCTATATCGAAGCCAGATAATATAAGGTCAGGTTTCTCTTTTTTTAATATTTTTGATAAATTATTAAAAGCTTTTCCCATTGCTAACGACATAGAAGCACCATCATTTTCATAGTAATATTTCTTATCAAACATATTAAATTTGTTGCTAATTTTAAAACCATCATTAATTATTTCCCTCATTGTAAATCCAAATTTTCTACTCATATGTAATCCTGTTACTGCTAATGAATATTTTAATTTTTTATCAATTTTGATTAAATTTAATATTGGTTTAAATCTACTAAAATCTGCTCTTCTTTCAGTGACAATAAAAATTTTCATTTTAAATTTTTTTTTTTTATAAGTGTATTATTTTTTATATTTGTGTTCGCAATTTTACCAATTAATTTTTTATAATCTTTTGCAAGGTAATCACCTATGCCAGGTCTTCTTGGAAAAATGTTTTTTTTTGACAATTTTTGACCCTTAAGTATATTTTTTGTTGCAGCAATTGATGCGTAAGCAAAATTTATTGTAGAATTTTCCTGCTTCAGCGGTTCTTTATTTGACCCTTTGGCGTTAAATATTTCTCTAATGCCTGTCTTTAAAATTTTAAATTCATTTTTGTCCATAGAGGCAGATATATCTGGTCCTTTTCTATTTTTTGTATCAGTAAAATGTTTTTCAATTATTCGGGCACCAAGAGCTATTGCTCCAAAACATGGATAAATCGTTTTAGAGTGGTCAGAAAGTCCGATAACAGCATCTGGAAAGTGTTTTTTAAGAACCCTTATGCAATCTAATCTTATAAGATTAGATGGTGTTGGATAAATATTTGTACAGTGTAATAAAGCATATTTGATTTTGTGTTTTCTTAATATTTTAACTGAAGGATAAATACTCTTAATGCTATTCATTCCAGTGCTTAAAATTACGGGTTTTTTAAATTTAGATATGTATTCTATTAGTGGATAGTTGTTACATTCTCCTGAACCTATTTTAAAAGCAGGAATTTTGAATTTTACGAGGCGGTCAACAGCCTTTTTTGAAAAAGGAGTGCTAATGAATATCATTCCTTTTTTTTTTACATAATTCATCAATTCAAATTCATCTTTTTCAGATAAGGAACATTTTTTAATTATATCATAAATAGATTCTTTGGTGTGCGATGGAATAATATACTTTGCTTCCTCAGTCATTTCATCATCAACAACATGGGTTTGGTGTTTGATTACTTCTGCACCTGCTTTATATGCTGCATCTACTAATTTTTTAGCTGTCGATAAATTACCGTTATGATTTATACCGATTTCTACAATAATTAAAGGTTCGTAATTATCTCCAATAAGCCTGTTTTTAATTTTTATAAAATTATTTTTATTCATATTTTCATTTTTTTTAATTTTTTTAAATCTTCAGTTGTATCCAAATCAATACTTTTATTTTCACTCATAATATAAGCAAGTGAATTTTGTGAAGGAAAATTCATCTCTTTTAAAAATTCTTTAATTGAAAATGCAAATATTGCACCGTTTATAAAATAAGTTTCCCTTAAATCTTGTCTTCTTTTATTTATATAACTTTTATCAAAAACAGTTTTTAAAATTTTGCCCTTTAAAAAAAATGATTTGAATATAGTTTTTTCATTTTTTGTTACACTTAGGCACCTAAATAATTTGTAAGTTTTCATAAGTTTTATTACATTGGATATATCTTGAGATTTTCTTAGCGGTGATGTGGGTTGTAGGTAAACAATAAGGTCATTTTTATCGAAATTTTTTTCAAGTAAAAAATTAATTAAATGTAAAACAGTATACTTGGGATGTGAATTTTTTTTAGAATATTTTATTGGCCTTTTTAAAGTTTTAATTTTTAAAGACTTTGAATAGCTTAATATTCTTTTATTTTCTGAAGAAACATATATCTCATCAACTTGTTTACATTTTTTTGCCTCATGAATGGTATAAAAAATTAGCGGACGTCTTTTTATACTAACCATATTTTTATTTTTTATTTCCTGAAGCCCACCTCTAGCTGGTATTAGTGCTATTACTTTTTGTTTTTTTTTCATTTGAAAATTAAATTAATTTTAATCATTATATTTCTTAAATTTGAAAAACTTAAATTTAAGATATCTCAATAAAAATATCATCATATCTACTTTTGAATTTGGTTTGGCAAGTCGTTTTGAAAAATTATTTTCTTCTGAGAAAAATTCTTTACCAAATTTATCCATAAAATGCTTCTCATTCTCGCATTTCAAACTTGGGCTAGCGATATATGTAATTGTGATTATATCTCTGTAATTACCCTTCAAGGGAATTCCAGCTCTATGGAGGCATTCTGTAGTATTTACAATTAGGCTTGAGCCAGCTTTTCCAGTATATTTATTTTCGAATTCCCTTTTTGAATTATTTTTAATATTATCTACATCGATAGAAAAACGATTTTCATATTGATATTTTTTCATGAAATTTTTAGTACTTTTTTTATCTATATAAATAAATGGTCCTGAATTTTCATCAACATCTGTTAAGTATATAAATTGTTTTACATGAATGTTTAAATATTTATCAATATGATAATTTTCTGAGTAAATATTTTTGTTTTTTTCAATAGTTTTATCAATATATTTTGTTCTTTTTAATTCAATATTCGATACTACCACAGGACATGAAAAGAATTTTTTTAAGTTTTCGATTACATTCTTTTGCTCAGATATCAATTGATCTAATAGTGTCTGTAAATTTTTATTAATATGAAATTTTATTAAACTTCTCTTGTCATTTTGTTCTTGTAGATTTATTTCTTCTTTAATGAGATTTAAGGTGCCTAAGTTTGATATGTTAATATGATTATAACCAAATTCTTTAAATTTTTTGCTAAAATCGTTTTTATTATCATAAAAAAAATTTAATATTTTATTCAATACTGCATAAGATAATCGATTGCCTAATGTAAATTTTATAAGTTTCATTTATTTTTTTTTAAAAATTTCCTAGCTTTTTTTAAGTCATAGTTAGTGTCTATAGCAAAAGATTTTCCGGACATTTTTATCATTTTAACTTTATAGCCTTTTTCGACAAAACGAAGAATTTCAATGTCTTCATTGTTTTCTAGTTCAGTTTTTTTATTATTTTTAAACTCTAAAAGAGCTTTTCTTTTGAAAGCATATAAACATATTTGTCTGTAAGATTTGTTAAATTTAAGAATTTTTGATGATGGTATTGGTGATCTCGACATATACATTAATTCATCATTTTTGTTAAAAACAACCTTAGGAATACTTGAATTCATATAATCTTCTTTATTTTTTATCTCTGAATAACCGTTAATTACGTCTACTTTTTTCAATAAATTTAAGGATTTTATTAATCTTTTTAAATCTTTTGTATCAAGAAAGGGTTCATCACCCTGCACATTTATATAGTATTCTTTCTTAATCTTTTTAGCTACTTCTGCAACTCTATCTGTTCCAGTAAGACATCTTTTTTTGATTAATATATAATTTGCATTGATTCTTTTACATAATTTAACAATTTTTCTACTATCCGTAGCAATGATAATTTTGTTTTTGGGTACGACAACTAAACATTTGGCAAATGTTCTAGCTAAAATTTCCTTTTGTCTTAATCTAATTAACAATTTTTCTTTAAGCCTTGAAGATTTGAGCCTTGCGGGAATTACTACTAAAAAATCCATATTTAAATAATTATTTTTTTATTTATTTTTAAAAATGATGACATTGAAATTTTTTTATTACTAATTTTTTTTATTTCATTGAGAATTGAAATTCCTTTATTTAATCTTTTCAAAAATTCTTTATTGGTATGTTTGTAGTTTTTTGAATATAAACTATAGTCAATCATTCTATTAGGGTAAAATTTTTTAATTTGTACATATCTACTATTATTCATTGAGTTTGAGGGAAATGGGTCAACATAAATCTGAAAAGTATTCTTTAATAAAGGCATTCTTAACAAGTGCACCTTAGGATTTGAAAATAAATTAAAAAAACTAAATTTTTTTAGGTGTGTAAAAAGTATCGCTCGATAAAAAGATTGAATTAAGTAAAACTTTTCATAATTAGGTAAATTCCAAAATCTATTTAGTTTTACAATTTTCTTAAACTCCTTAAGACCCTCGTCTTCAATTTTTAATTGATTTTTTTTTTGTAAAAAATCTAATTTTTCAATAGTAAATTTAGTAAATTTATAATGTTTGATAAAATCTTTATTATATTTTTTGTCATGATAAATTTTTCCACAAAAAATTACTTTTTTACTGAAGATTAATTTTTTGACTAAATTAAATTTTTTTAGAACACTGATGACGGTAAATATGCTTGGGTAAAAATATTTTATTTTGTTTCTTAACGAAAGGCCCTCAATATCTTTAAAGTAAATTTTATTATTAAAATTAGGTTTTAAATTATTTGTATAATGTTCACAGTTATTGTAAATGTTGCTACTGAACATTAATTTATAATTTAAATTTCTAATTTTTTTTAATCTTTCCTTAAACCTTATATAATCCAAAAAGCAGTTTCTTAAAGGAATATAAATAAAAAATTTGCTTAGATTTATCTTTGCTTTTCTTAATTCAATTAATTTATTTACGTCAACTAAATTAATTGTATTAACGTTCAATTGACTAACATTTTTTGCAAAAAAAATTTTTTTTGTATGGAATGTATGAATACATAAATCAAGATAATTAAATAATATTTTTGAGTCATCACAAAATATAGTTATTTTATCAAAAACAATTTTTTTGTTATTAATTAATTTTTCAAATCTTGTTTTGCTCATAAAAAATATTCAAATTTTTTGTTTTTAAAGTTATTATTAATTTTAAGAAAAGAAATTTGTTTGCTGATCAATGGATTTAGCGCGACTATAATTTTCGATATTTTCCTTGGAAAAAAATCTGGACTAAAAATTTTTGCGTTATAATGTTTTTTATTTTTTAAAAAAGGGTTTTGGTCAATAAAAAATTTAATTCGTTTTCCTAATTTCGTATAAATGTAGGTTCCATAAATTCCAGCACCATAAATTGCATATTTTTCAAAATCAATTTTCTTTCTACTGAACGAGGATATCTTTTTAGTATACTTTTTAAGTAACTCTATCATTTTTAATTGATGGGTACTTTTAATAATTTTTTTTTTACTTTTTCCCTTTGAGCAAGAAATTACCAGCGAACCACTAAATAGTTTTCTGTTAATATGAATATTTTTAAAGCCAGAAATATTTAATATATTTTGGATAGAATCTTTATTGAAATGATTTATATGATCTACTAATAAATGATCACCAATATTTTTTTCACTATCGGGAACAATTAATATTAATTTTCCATTTTTTTTTAATAATTGCCTAAAAGTAAATAGAGTTTTTAAAGGATTATCATCATGTTCTAAAACAAAAAAATTTGTTATTATGTCAAAGAGTTCTTTCCATTCTGTTGGAACTTTTTTTATCGATTGATTTTTTTTTGGGGCAAAACTCCAAAACTTTTTATAGTTACGAGATAAGTCAAATAAATAAGGTATTATATTCTTATTAATTTTTACCAATTTTTTCAATGCGTCGCCCTTTGCGCATCCAAAGTCAAGTATTCTAATTTTTTTTTTAGAGTAAATAAATTTTTTGATAATTTTTGACTGAATATCTGTTTTGAAAATAATCTTTTTATTTATTTTTTTATAAAAAAAATCATGATTTTTACTTTGCAATGATAAATTATAGTCTTCTGAATAATATTTTTTAAGATTAAAATTTGATGGTGATTGTATTAGGCCGCAATTATCACATTTTAATAGCGTTTTGTTTAAATTTATAATTTTTGTAATCGACGTAACATTTGGTTTTTTAAATTCGACAATTGAAACAAGTTTTTTTTTACAACACCTGCAAAACATTAATTTTCTTAAATATTTAAATAGTTTAATTTCTTTTTAACTTCTTCAAAATTTTTTCCTGACGAAAATGATCCTGACCAACCAATTTTTTTACCAAATCTGTTTTTAAAATTAAAAAGTCTGTATTGAATTGACAATCTTGGGAAAGATGAAAAATTTCTTCCACTTTGGTGTAATGTTAAAAAATCCAATAATAGCAAGTCTTTAGAGTCCATTTTAGCTTGTATGCACTTAAACTTTTTCTTAATTAAATTTTCATTTTTAATATTCAAACTATAAGAAGTCGATCTATTATTTTGTTTTTTTAAATATAAAGGAAAGTATCCAGATTTATGAGATTTTTCATAAACCTTTAGATACCCGTAATCTTTTGATATTTTGGTTAATGGTGACCAATAAACAACGCCATCTTTACTTCTCATTTGAAATGGTAATTCTTGATGACATTGGGCTTCATATTTTTTTTCTTTTGGAAGATCAACTCTTATCCCGAAACCATTTCCAGCCACACCAGGAAAAGAACTCTTTCTTAAAAGTTTAAAAATTCTAAAATTTTTCTTACTATTAAATATATTAATTAGCCCCGGTAACTGTTTACTTCCGTCATATATTAATGATAAATACGATCTATTTTTTTCTCTTAAGATATTAATGTTTTTTTTAAGATAGATATCTTGATTTTTAGTTTTATATAATTCAATATTAAATTCTTTTGCAATTTCCTCTATTAAAATTATTATCTCTTTTTTTAATTGATAAAGTTCTTTTGAACTATAAAAATTCTTAATAATTAAGTATCCATTTGAATGAAAGAAGTCTATTTGTTTTTTTTTTAACATTTTTTTATAAATTCCTTCCAATAAACTGTTTTATAATTAAGCTTGTAATTGTCTATATGAGATGCGCAAGACAAAAAATCAAGAACAGAAACATAAGGTTTTACGTAATTTAAAGGCTGTGGCCAAGAGTTTATATTATAATCTAAATAAGACACTTTAATTTTTTCTGAATCAAATTCGTCGTGTTTTAAATATTCTAATGAACCATGGCCCGTGATATATTCGTCTGCCTCAAAATTTTTTGCGATTTCAAGAATTAATTTGCTAGATGAAGATTTGAGTCTTAAGTTTGATGAATAGTAAATTTTGTTAGGATAAGTATTTAAAAGTTTGGCTGGTAAAAGACAGCTTTTAATTAAAATGTCCAAAAAACTTTTTTCACTTACTGCTTGCTCATAAAGATTTCTAATTAACTCAAAATTTTTCGTTTTTCTATATCCCTCTTTTAAAAGATTTAAGTTTTTTTCTTTCCAATTATCCTTTTTTGAGGACTTCAAATCTTTAAAAATTCTTTTTTCTCTGGGAAGACTTTTATCATACAAAGCATTAATCCAATTTAAACCATGAGGAGTATTAATTTGAACCCTGTTATGAAAAGATTTTTGTCTTATTTGAACATCATCTAACCAAACTAAAATATCCACCTCATTTAATAAGCAATAAAAGCCTAGCCAGGGGAAAAAATGAGGTTGGATTATTCCAATTTTAGTCATGTAATAATATTATTTTTGATTATTTTAGAATTTATCTTTTTAAAAAATTTTTTATTATCTATTTGATGAAAATCAATTTTTTGCCTGCTAATAAATAGCATAAAAATTAAACTTAAATATGTTTTTTGAATATAAGAAATATTTTTATAATTAATTTTATTGTACGTACTCTTTATCTTAAAAAGAAATTTACCCCCATCGCTACTTTGGTCAACTTTATGTAATGTAGCACCTATAAATTTTTCTTTATTTTTAATTTGGCTGGATAATGCATACAAACCCTTGTATTTCGGCAGCCATGAAGGATGGATATTAAAAGTTTTGAAGTTTTTATAAATTCTAGGTCCAACTAATCTTGTAAAGAACAAAATAATATTTTTAACACCTTTTTTTTTAAAAATCTTTTCTGCCGTATAATCAAAATCTTCATTATATGGAATTTTTTTTACAAAAATTTTTTTTTTTTTACATTTTGCTATAATTTTGCAAT
>MDTG01238337.1_pt1 | contig 14723 bp, 14 predicted proteins | sample 811421 | NCBI WGS metagenome assembly MDTG01 (sample SAMN05326645, study PRJNA326480) | marine metagenome | isolation source: seawater | place: Pacific Ocean: South East | collected 2011
GAAGTTCCAAAAACAAAAGTAAGATCAAATTTTTTTTTAATAAAAAAATGACAATAGAAAAATAAACTTAAAAAATGGCTACAGTAATCTAAAAGAATATTAAAATAATTATATTTTTTTTTTTTGAAAACTGGCAAATAATAAATATTAATGCCATTCCATTTTAATTTTTTTAAAAAAAAACTTTTTTTATATTTTTTATTCTTTGTAATATGATAACTAGAATTAGAAGTTAAAACTGAAACTTTATGTCCCCTTTTCACTAGTTCGCTAGCAATAATATTTATCTTAAAATTATCAGGCCAAAAATGCTTTGAAAAAATTAAAATTTTCATTTCATGATTTTTTTGAAAAATTGCTCTTTTTGTAAAAAATAACTCAACTTAACCTTTTTATTCTTTTTATATGTTTTTGTTGTATTGTTTTTTTTCATAAAATAGATTTTTTTTATGGTTTGTTTAATTGAGTGAACAGAATCTGGGCTAAATGTAAAATCTGGGATTATAAACTGTTTTGCATATGGCTTATTGGCTGTAGCTATAATTAAATTTTGATTAAATGCCTCCAAAATAGGAAGTCCAATAGTTTCGTCATGAGAAGGAAAAAATAAACAATCAGATTTTTTTAATAAATCTAAAAAAGATGACCTATCATTATGTTTTTCAAAATTATAAATATTTATTTTTTTCTTTAATTGATCAAATTTTAATCTTTTTTTTTCAGTGTATGTTAGTGTAAATAAGAAAGAAGGTTTGATATTTTGCTTTTCTAAATCCAACAAGGCCATAATAACTTTTTTGTGATTTTTGTGTCTTTTTAAATCTGCCGGATATATAAAATCATATTTTTTAATTTTTTTATTCATATTCTGATTAAGATTAAAAAACATCAATTTTACAATTTTATCATATTTTTCTAAATTTTTTTCCAAAACAGTCTTTGCAACATCTGAAAGAACATACCAAGTAAGAACATTTTTGTATCCTAACTTAAAAATAATATATCTCAAAAAATCAAATGAAAAAAACCATAATAAAAAGTTAATAATTTTTTTTGGTGGAAAAATATTTAGATTTTGAAATAAAACAAAAACATTTTTTCTTAGACTAAAAAGAGGTGGTAAACCATTAATAAAAATAATATTTTTCGTTTCCTTAGGAATAATAGAATTTAGTTTTAGTATTCCTATTAAATTTTTTTTTATGACCTTATAATGTTTGATATGCTTATAATGTATTGGATTTAATCTGCTGTCAAAATAGTAAAAATAATTTTTTTTTTTTTTTAAAAATTCTTTAAGAATTATTAAACCACCACCTTTGTGAACACCTAAAGCATATATAACATTTTCATTGTTCATTTTTAGTTAAACTTTTGTAATTTAAAATAAAAGTAATTACTAGGCAGAGTATGAACCCACCATTAAAATATCCTGCAGCTCTAACCATTTGTATAGCTATAATTCCACCAAACAACAATCTCTGACTAGATGCTATTTTTTTATTAAGAACAAAATATATTAGGTTTGCAAAAATTAATAATGCAAATACTCCAAATTCTACAATTAATTTTATTGAATTATTTGAAGCATCATTAAAGTTTAAATAGTATATTTCATGGAATGATGGTGTAATTTTATCAAGCACATACTTATTAAATGCAGTTTGATAATTATTAAAGCCCCACCCAAATGGTTTTTCTTTGATTGCATAATAAGCAACGGTTATTGCATTAAGTAAAACTGCTGAAGAATGATCATTTACATTTTTTTGTTTCTGTATTGGAAAAAAACCTACATTTTTTTTTATAATATCATTTATTTCTTTAGCTGATTTTTGATCAAGCTTGTGAAGTATATTTTTTTTAATATAATACCCTCTTAATCTCTTAAAATCTCCCATAATATTATTTATTTCTTCTTGATCCTTACTAGCATTTTCCAATACTTTTTGCTGCTCAGTTCCCTTATCCATTTCATTAACTTTGAACCATACTCTATCTAATTCTAATTTAACGAACATCAATTTTTGAAGAGTGTCTTCTGACAATTGTATTAACTCGTTAACTTTTGAAATTGAAATTTTTTCATTTCTCTCTAATGGTAATTTTAAAGCTGATAATCTTTCATTGAGTATTTTATAAAATTCTTCTAAGTTAATTGTAATTAATTCGTCTCCCCTTTTGATGGTAGACCTAATAGATAATTGATCTATGGGTTCAATTAAACTAAAGAATTCTCTATCATTTTGAACAATATTATCTTTGTTTAAGTTAATTAAAGCATCATTAACCTTAAACATGCAACTATTTTTAAATATTGGTAATAATAAAATTAAAACTTGAAAAAATAAAAATAATTTATTTTTTAAAAAAAATCGATGGTCAATTAATATTGCTAAAACAAAACAGATAATTGCTGAAAATACTAATGTTATTGAGCTATAGAATAAAACTATGAATAGTAGAAATAATAAAAAAAATATCTTATGAAAATAATTTAGATTATTAACTGCAAATATATAATAATATATTGGAACTAACACCATGCCGAGGTGAGATGCTTCTAAAAAAATTTTATTACCTATTAACTTAAAGCCAATAAAAGTACATACTCTAGCCATTTCATTAGTAGACAAATCGTAAGCATCAATGAAAAAAAATGAAAAAAATAAAATATAAATAAATATAATAAAAACTAAATTTAAGTTTTTATTTATTTCCTCAATATATATATAACAAATTAACAATACAAAAAATACAAACGGTATTGGTAATAAATTATATTTTAAATCTAGTAAATTGAAAGAAAGTGGAGATTGAGCAAAGTAACTATGTATCAATAATATAGGTATAGATAAGAAAATTTTTATAAATACATAATTAAATGATTTTTTATAATCAATTAAAAAATAAATAAAAAGCAAAAAAAATATTTCACGAGGTGAAATAATAAAATTTTGAAATAAATTTATTTTTACATCCCAAAGAAAAAAAAAGGATATTAAACAAAATATAAACAAATAATCCTTAAATAAAATATTTCTATAAAATTTTTTAAATATTAAATTTTTTAAAATCATTTATTAAATTTTAATTTTTTCTTAAGTATAGATTTAGATAGTTGTAATACTTATAAAATAAATATTTTTTTAAAATTGATTGGGCAAGAGATATAGACCTATATTTAATTAAACTTCTATAAATAAATTTAAAAATATATATGAAGTTTTTATAATCATAAATTATCAACTTATTATCAACTAATGATTTATAAAATTTCAATTTCTCTGTAATACTCTCATCTTTTTTAACGTATGAAGTTTGAGAAGTGTGTTTAAAAGAATACAATAACGTCTTATTCAAATGTACAAATATGTGCTTTTCACTCATCTTAGCCCATAAATCATAATCTTGAATATGTTTATATCTACTATCAAATAAATTTTTATTAAAACATTTTTTTTCAATTAAAAGGCTACAGCCATGCAAAGAGTCGTTAATAATAATTGAAAGTACTTGATCATCAAAATAATTTTTGTCCAATGGTCTAGTGGTTTTGTAGTTCTTGATGTTATTTATTTCTATAAAGTCACAACTACATACTTTAGCACTTTTTTGTTTTAAAAATTTCATCTGCTTTTCAGTTTTTTTTAAATTAAAAAAATCATCATGACTTAACCAAGAAATATATTCTCCTTTACTTCTTTTTATTCCCACATTTAGGGCGTTGCTAACTCCTTTATTTTTTTTTAAATTAATTATTGAAATATTCTTTTGTTTAAATTTATTTCTAATTTTGTAGATCTTTTTTTTATCCTCTAAAGTATTTCCATCGTTAACTAATAAAACCTCAATATTTTTATAAGTTTGATTTATTGCTGAGTGTAAAGATTTTTTTAAAAAATGAATATTTTTATAAATTGGAATAATAATACTTACTTTATTTTTCATCAACTTATCATCTTTAATAATTTTTTATTTTGGCAATCTCTAGATAAATAATTAAAGCTTTTATTCCATTTATTTTTTTTATTTGTTTTTTTCAATTTCATAAAAAAAGTTTCTAAATCATCTTTTTCATAATTTATATTATAACCTAATTTCATTTTTTTAATCATTTCACCAACCTCATTTTTGCCATGCGAAACATTTATTATTGGCGTGCGTGAAGCTAAATAATCATAAAATTTTGAAGTTACCATCTCTTTTGAAGTTGATTTTTCTGTATGAAGTATTAATAAATAATCCACTTCTGTCATCTTAGATAATGCTTTTTTAAAATTTAAATTGTTTTTAAAATTAAATAACTTAAAGAAATTAATTTCTTGATCTTGAATATCATTGTTGCCATAAAATTCAAAAATAAATTTCTTTTGAAGTGATTTACTTTTTTTAATGACATCAAAAATTACTCTTATGTTTCTATAGCTCGAACTATCATCTGATATCAAGCCAAAATATCCTATTTTAATTTTTTTATTAATTTTTTTTTTTATTTTTGGTCTAAATAAATATCCATTTCTTATTAAAAAAAATTTAGTTTTGTTTGCATTTAAATTTTTTACTTTTGAGTAAATGTTTGATGTTGCTGTAATAACAAAATTTGAATAATTCAATATTTGACTTTCAATAAATTTTTTAATTAAAAATGTTATTGGTAAATTATAAATGCTATTTATTCTAGTAGACCAACCATCTCTATAATCTAAAATGATTTTAATATTCTTAAATTTATGTTTGATTTTTTTTGTTAAATAAAAAAGTGAAAAAGGTGGCGAAGAAATTATTAAATAATCAATTTTGTTTTTTTCTATTATATCGCAGCTTTTTTTTAAATACTTATCATTTATACTTGAGGCATAATCAATTCCAAGAAGATAAAATAAGTTTCTAAATAATTTATAATTCAAGAATGACGAAGTAAATTTTGAATTGCTGTTGTTGATATAGTTTATATTAACATTTTTTAGATCTTTTTTTATTAAACCAAGATATCCATAATTATTGTTTGTAACACATTTACCCGCAACTAAAAAAATTTTATGTTTTTTTTTTCAATAATTTTATAAAAGAATAAACTCTTAGGATACCTCCCAAAGATTTTGTATAAGGTGCAAATTGCCCTGTTATAATTAATATTTTACTCACCCAGAATGATTATAAAATTTATTAATTAAATTAGATATCTTTTTTATATGAATTTTTGAGAGATGTTCACCTATTGGTAGACTTAAAATTTTTTTTGAATTTTTTTTTGCATTTAAAGTTATATTTTTTTTGTTAAGTTTTTTAAATGCAGGGACCTCTGACAAAATTTTAGGATAGTGAATGTTTGTTTGGACTTTATTTTTATTTAGAAAATTTATTAGAGTATTTCTTTTTTTTACTTTAACGACAAACAAGTGATAAACATGTCTTGAGTATTTATTTTTAACTAAAGGTAATGAAATATTTCTATTTTTTTTTAAAAAGTTCTCATATAGTTTAGCATTCTTTATCCTTTGGTAAGTCCATTTCTTTAATTGTTTTAATTTAATATTTAATATCCCTGCCTGCAAATTATCTAGCCTACTATTCCTACCAATTATCAAATGAGAGTTTTTTTTTAACCCACCATGATTAGCTATCATCTTAGATCTTTTATACAATCTTTGTGAGTTTGTTAATAAAGCTCCTCCATCACCCATTGCTCCTAAATTTTTCCCAGGAAAAAAACTAAAACAAGAAATATCTCCAAAGGTTCCTATTTTTTTTTTCTTATATTCTGCTAAATGAGCTTGAGCACAATCTTCGATTATTTTTAACTTATGCTTTTTAGAAATCTCTAATATTTTATCCATATCACAAGGCTGTCCATAAAGATGAACAGGTATTATTGCTGATGTATTTTTGGTAATTTTTTTTTTTATATCTTTTGTTGAAATTAAATAAGTTTTTTCGTCAATATCAACAAATTTAACCTTTAAGTTATTTCTTATCACAGCTTCAGCTGTAGAAATCCAAGTGTTTACAGGCACAAGAACCTCACTATTTTTTTTTAAATCTAATGCTTCTATAGCTATTTCCAAAGCATCTGTTCCATTAGCAACTCCCAGACAATATTTGGCTTGATGAATCTTTTTAAAATTATTTTCAAATTTTTTAACATTGTCACCTCCTACGAAAGCTGCATTATTGATTGTTGAGTGAATTGATTTAATTATATCTTTTTTTATACTCTTTATTTGAAAATTTAAATCTGCAAATTTAATCATTATTTTTAGATACTGTTAATTTACTTTTTTAATGCAAACAATAGTTTGGATTTATAATTCTTAATATAATTTTTTAATGGAAAATAAACTCTTTTTTTTTTTATAACTGACTGATAAATTCCAGTCACAAGTTCTAAACTCTTAATTGCTTCGGTACCATCTATAGATTTTTTCATATCAGATTTCTTTCTGGATAAATCTCTAAAAATATCTTCATAAAATAAATAATGATTATTTTTTTTTTATTTTCTGTATATTTGTTTAGAAGAAAATTTGCTGCTTTATTATTTTTTAATTTATATAGCTCTAAATTGTCCATATAAAGTCCTCCCACCTTAATATTACCATTTTCACCCAAAATAGTTACTGAATTTTCCAAATTCATAGGCCGCAAGGCTGTACTTACCTCTATCGTGCCAATTGCGCCGTTTTCAAACTCTAAAATTGCAGAGCCAGAGTCTTCAGTTTCTATGTTTACTAATTTTCTCTTTATAATAGCTACTAAAGATTTTACAGGGCCTAATAACCAACTCATCATATCCAAATGATGAATTCCTTGATTCATAAAGATGCCACCATCTAGTTCCCAGGTTCCTCTCCAAGATGCTTCGTCATAGTAATTTTGTTGACGACACCACCAAACTCTAATTGATATGTTTGTTATTTTTCCCAAATAATTCTTATTTATTGTGTCTTTTAATAATCTCATTAATGGATTTAATCTATTTTGCATTACTACAAATAATCTATTTTTATTTTTTTTATAAATTTTAATAATTTTTTTAGCATCTCTAAGATTTAAAGAAATTGGTTTTTCAATTATTATATCTTTTTTGTATTTCGACACTGACAAAGCGTTTGAATAATGATGGCCGCTAGAGGTACATATTACTACAAGATCTACTTCAACTGAATTTAATAAATCGTCTATATTAATAAATGATGCAACATTATATTTATTTCCAAATTTAATAGATTTTTTTTTTTCAACATCGCATACAGCTACCAAATTAAATTGTTTAAGTTTTGGTGAACTTAAAATTATCGCATGCTTTTCAGCAATTTTTCCACACCCAATAATAGCAACATTAATAATTTTGTTAAGTTTCATATTTAGTGTCTCAATTTTTTGATTTCATAAATTTTTTTTTATAAATTATAAAAAATCTTTCCTGAAATTTTTTTGGCAAAACATGGCCAACATAATAACTTTTAAAAAAATTTATACTAAAAAAATATTTGATATATGTATTTATATTTTTATGTCTTTTATTCTTGAGTTTATTTACTAAAAATTTGTAGTAGTTAACAGAATTTAAAAAAGATTTTAAAGTAAGCATAAAACTTTTCCATTCTCTATTATTTAAAACTTTTGAAGGATTTTTTTGATCTTTTTTATATATATTAAAACAAACATTGGCCAAAATTGCGTAATCTAGCTGAGTGTATTTATTAATTTTTTTTAAAGATCTATTCTCGTCATGTAGTCTTACTTTAGTCAAAACCTCTTCACACACACCAAATTTTTTTTCAGAAAAATCCTGGAGCCTAAGTAATAAATCATAATCTGGTGCCATAGAATATCTATTATTGTACCCATCAATTTTTTCTAAGTACTCTTTTTTTATAAAATATGAAGAGTGAGGAGGAAAAGATTTATTTTTAAGGATTTCTTTTTTTAAATTTTGTGAATTATTTTTATATTTATAAAATGCGATATGAGAACCTACTTCATTGATGAACAATAAACTTGTTCCTACAAAAATAATATCATTATTATTTTTTACAAAATTTACCTGAGTTTCAATTTTTTTTGGTAAAAAAATATCATCTGAATCTATAATAGAAACCCATTTTCCTTTTGCCATTCTTAGAGCAATGTTCCTAGATTCTGCCGGCCCCTTACTGAATCTATTTCTAAAAACTTTTACTCTTTTATCTTTTTGCTCAAATTCCTTTATAATTTCAAAAGTTGTATCAGTAGAACAATCATCAATTATCACAAATTCAAATTTTCTATATGTTTGCAGTAAAACGCTTTGTATTGCTTGGGAAACATATTTTTCAGAATTTCTCACTGTCATAATTACTGAAATAAGCTTCATGCTTTACTATTTTATTTTTTTATATTCTTTATACCAATTAATAAATTTTGAAATACCCGTATCAACAGATGTTCTTTTCTCTACTAGACTAAATTTTTTCAATTTTGAGATATTTGCACTAGTTTTATTTACCTCAGTATTAGGAGTTTTAAATAAAGCAATTTTAGCCTTAATTCCAATTGCCTGCTCCAATAATGAAATTAGTTTACCTACTTTTATTGGTTTTGTATTTCCAATATTAAAAATATTGTGTCCATAAAATTTCTTAGGTATCAAATTATTTATATGACCTATTATATCATCTATATAAGTAAAATCTCTCTCCAAATTACCTTTACCGTAAACACTAATTAATTTTTTTTTATATATTTTTGAAGTGAAATTAAAAATTGCCATATCAGGCCTTCCATAAGGTCCATAGACTGTAAAGAATCTAAGTCCTATTGTAGATAAGTTATAAAGATGACTATATGAATGAGCCAAAAGTTCTGCTGACTTTTTGGTTGCAGCATAAACACTCAATGGCTTATCAGTATTAAGCTTTTCTATAAAAATTTTATTGTTATTTCCATATACACTTGAAGAACTTGCATAAAATAACTTCTTAACTTTAATGTTTTTGCAATTTTCTAAAATGTTAAAAAAACCAACTATATTAGAATTAATATATTTTCTTGGTTTTTTTAAAGAATATCGAACACCAACTTCACCAGCTAAATGTATAACTATTTTAGGTTTAATTTGATTAAAGATTAATTTTAATTTTTCATAGTTGTTAATATCAATTTTATAAAATTTAAAATTTTTATTTTTTTTTAAAATTTTTAATCTATCTTTCTTCAAAGCAACGTCATAATAGTTATTAAGATTATCAATTCCAACAACTTGGTGCCTTTTTAATAATTTTTGAGATAAATGCATCCCTATAAATCCAGCGCAGCCAGTAATAATTATTTTCATATATTATTTTCTATTTAAATTTTATTAAATTATTAAATTTTCTTTTGATAAAAAAATATTTAAAATTAGCAATTCCTAAATTAATTAAAGCAAAAAATGATTTTTTAATCCAGTTTTTAATTTGTTAGTTTTGTTAAAGTTTCTTAATATTCTGTATTTTATAAATTTATCAAGCTTAGTAAAATTAACATTTCTTGCACCATACCCCTCAAAGAAAAAATTAATAAACTTATTTAATCTTCTTAAATTAAAATTTTTCATATAAAATAGATTTACTATAAACCTAGATATATCAGTTTCCACTTCACCACTAGCTCCAAAATCACTGCCTGGGTCTATAGTACTTATGATTTTATTTTCATGATCTATAAATAAATGTGACGCTATGAAATCCCCAAACAAAAAGACTTTTTTATCATAATTAATTGATAATTCATGAAAACATTTTAACCATCGACCAGCGAGATAGAAATTTTTATCATTTTGACTAAATCCTAAGGTCTCACCTTTTACTTGATCCATAGAATAAAAATATTCTTTAACTTCTAGTATTTTTACAATTTTCATTTTATAATTGCTTATTTCATCATAGACATCAGATATAGGTGATTTTTTTAATCTTTTTACCTCATCTTCACACTCTGATCTTGAATTAAAAAATTTATAAGCTTTATCGTGATTAATAATTACTGTTCTTGTATCAGAACTAAATATTTTCATAAAAAAATTATATCATTTTTTTATTAATTCCTCAAAAGACCCTTGGGCCACTAATTGACCCTTATCTAGTTTAAAAATAGTGTCACAATTTTTTAATGTATTTAGACGATGAGCAATCAAAATAATGGTTATATCCTCACTTAGATTATTTACAGCATCCATCACTACTTGTTCAGTTGTGTTGTCTAAAGCACTGGTCGCTTCATCAAGGATTAATATTTGGGGATCATGATATAATGCTCTAGCAATTGCAATACGTTGACGTTGTCCACCAGATAATCTTATTCCACGCTCTCCAATAGTTGTTTGATATTGTTTGGGTAGTTCATCTCGAATAAATTCATGCAAATTTGCGATTTTAGAGACTTTTTCAACAATTTCTTTATTAATATTTTTAGGATTTACTCCAAAAGCAATATTAGCAGCAATAGTATCATCTGAAAGATAAATATGCTGAGGCACATAGCCAATAGAACGTTGCCAAGATTTTGAGTTATGTTTAGTAACAATATTTCCATCAATCTCCAGAGTACCTTTTTGAGGCTCTAATAGTCCTAAAATAATATCTATAATTGTGGTTTTCCCACTACCAGTAGCTCCAACAAATCCTACTCTAGATTTTGCATGAATATCTAAACTTATATGTTTTAACGCTGTTCTTGATGAATTAGGGTAATTATAATAAATATTTTTTAATGTGATTTTTTTATTTAATGATAAAATTTTTTGATCATTCTCTATTTGATGTGGTTTCAAGCTTATAATATCATGATATAATTTATCTACCGCTGGTCTGACAAAAGCGATCTGGGTTGAGGAACTATAAATTTGTTGTAGTGCTGGCATTAAACGATAGCCTGCTAATACATACAAACTAAGAATTGGCAAAGCAGCACTAAAACTCCCTGTTTGAGACATCATGTAAAGAATAACTAATAATATACCTCCAAAGGCAACAGACTCTAAAATAAACCTTGGCAAGAAACCTAAGGTTATCGCTGAAGCCTGAGAACGTGCAAACGATTTTGCAGCATTAGAAAAAAAATTAATGTAAGTTTTTTCTAGACCTCCAATTTTTAACTCTTTTGCAGCACCAAAAGCTTCACTAACTAACATAAAACGTAATTGATTATTTTTTAAACGCTCATTTCCAATTTTATTAAGGTATCGACGAATTAAATTAAAAATCAAAACATATACACCTATAAGCGAAATACCAACAACGATAGCAAGTTTAGGATCAGCAATAATTAATAGTATAATTAGTGCAACAGCAACAAAGCTTTTTGCAATCAATTCTATTATTGGACCTAAACCACCAGCAATAATTGTGCTAACTTCAGATAAAATAGTTTTACCAAGATCAGCACTATTGCGATTTAGAAACCAACTATAAGGTTGATGCAAGTATCCTTCAATCAACCGTTTTCCTATAGTGAATTCTCGCATTTGAACAAATCGAACTTGAGCGTAAGTTGTCAAAGCTTTAAATGCTAGTGAGATAATTAATAATAAAAATACTAAAGCGCCCAGAGCAAAAAGAAACTGATCTATATTTTCAACTCCAATTATTTCTGAAATTTTATACATATTATTTAAAATTATATTTGTCTCAACAAGATAAGGATTTGTTAAGACAGCCATGAAAGGTAAAATTGATGCTACACCAATCATGTCTAGCAATGCCATAATTATTATCATAATCAATAATAAACCAGCTCGTTTGCGTTCTTGTCTTGTTAGTAAAAAAAAAATTTTTTGAAAGGTATTCATCAAGCTCAATATAATTTTTTTGCTAACACAAAATCTTCTTCATTATCAATATCAATATTTTCTTTATTATTTTTTATTAAATAAGGTTTTATACTACCTGAATATAATTGTTTTTTCTTTTTAAGTTTTTTTGATGAAATTATAAAAAGATTTCCATTAGGCACGGTTATTATTTTTTTTTTCATTTTTATTTCTGAATTTAGATAAGTATATGTAATAATTTTTTTTTCCTTAAATGTTATAATTGTACTTTTAGGATATTTTTTTGCTAAAGAAATACAATTATAGTAGCTCTTTTCAGTTCTGAAGGGTGAAGTGGGTTGGCACAATACAATAAGATCAACTCGGCCATATCTTTTTTCATACCATTTTAATGCATGAATAATTACAGCCTCTGTGGAAGAGTTAGATTTTGAAAGATAATTGGGTCTTAACCAGGGACATAAAACTTTATTTTTTAATGAAATAGATCTTATCTTTTGAGAGTCTGTTGAAACTAAAATATTAGAATTTAACATAACTTTTTTTGCAAAATTAATTGTATGCTCAATTAAAGTTAATTTTTTTAACTTTAAAATATTTTTATTTTTAAGCCTAATAGAATTTTTTCTTGCTGGTATTATTATTAAGTTATTCATTTGTCAAAAATAATTATTTAATCCAAGTTTTTTATAATCTTAATAATTTTATTATACATATTATTAAGAATGTTTTTTTTATAATAAGGATTATGAAAATTAATTTTTTTTTTATTCAAAATAAAATTTATTTTTTTAAAAATAAATTTATTATTACCTAAAGTATTAAATACACTTGGTCCAGAAACTCTTCCCATTTGCCTATTGCCTATATTTAAACTTGGTATCCTGGCGCTTGGAGCTTCTATTATGCCAGCTGACGAATTTCCCACAAGAATATCAAACGAATTTAATAAAACACCATAAGAATATTTTTTTACTTTTTTAACAAAAATTACATTTTTGTTTTCTTTCTTAAAAGTTGAAATCTTTTTGATTAAAAAATCTGAGTCTATATCGTGCCCTGGATAAGTAAAAAAAATCAAAAAATTCTTAAATCTTGATAAAGCTTTTAACAACTCCAAAAAATCTTTTCTTGATTGAGGTATGGAGTTTGTTGCTGAGTGATATGAAACTAAAATTTTTTTTGAATATTTTTTATTAAAAATAATTTTTTGTTTAATGTTTTTAACATTGTATGCACCAATTGATCCTAAATTATAAACGTTATGATTATACCCTGTAATTTTTTTAACTTTTTCTTTATAAATATTTATAGATGTAAAATGAAAGTCAGACAAAACAGATATAACATTTCTCCAAACATCATCCAATGAACCTTTTGTTGTTTCCCCACCATGCAAATGGATAACCTTACAATTTAAAAATTTTGCAGCTATTGATAATGCCAATACTTCATATCTATCGCCTAATAAAACTATTAAACTGGGTTTAAATTTGATTAAAAAATTAAAAAAATTAAAAAAATATTGACTAAATATTTTTGAAAAATATTTTTTGTTTGAGGATTTTAAATTTACTTTTAATCTTAAAAAATTATTATTTAATATATCAATACTTTCTTCGTTATATTTTTTATCTAGATTCGTTCCACTAATTAATAAATTGGTATTATATTTTTTATTTCTTTTTACCAGTTCATAAATCGGTTTAATTAAATCAAAATCAGCTCTACTTCCTGAAAAAAAAATTATCTTTTTTTTCATTAAATTTTAATTAGTTCGTTAATTTTAAAATTTTTTTTTGATTTTTTATCAATCAAACTTTCAATTTTCATGCTTTCAATCCCGCCACCAGTCCTTTTTGCAGTTAAGTTAATATAAGAAAATCTCTCTCCTTTTTTAATGTGTTTTTTTGCAACTATAAATTTATTTACTAAGTTAATATTTTTTTTTTCACTAATTGTTATTTTATTTTTTTTGATATTTAAACTTTTACTCAAATTTCTTACTCCATTTACCATTTTTTTAAACTCAACTGGATTAAGACTAATTTTATGATCTGGTCCTTTAAAATTATTATTTAATGTAAAATGCTTTTCGATTATAGAGGCTCCAAGAGCAACTGAAGCTAAAGCTGCCTCATATCCAATGGTGTGATCAGAATATCCAACACTTATTTTGAATAATTCTTTTAATTTTAGAATTGTAAGAAGATTCGCATCAGAGAAAGGTGTAGGATAAGCTGTATTACAGTGCAGTAAAGTAATTTTCTTTTTTGATTGGCCATATTTTATTAAAACATCTAAAGTTTTTTTTATTCCTTGATAATTGTTAAGGCCTGTTGATACAATTAAATACTTATTAAACTTTGCAATATCTTTTAATAAAAAATAATTTGAAGCTTCTGATGAACCTATTTTTATGATTTGAGATTTTTTCCTTAAGTACTCAAGACTATCACTATCAAAAACAGAAGCTAGAAATTTGATTTTAATTTTTTTGCAGTATTTCATTAATTTATCAAAGTCATCTTTTTTTAATGATAGTTTTCTTAACATTGAAAACTGATTTTCAAATTTATCTGATGAATTCTTTTTTTGGTATTGGGTTTTTTTTAAATTGATTAAAGCCATTTTATCGACATTAAAAATTTGAAATTTAACATAGTCCGCTCCAACTAATTTGGCTTTCAAAGCTAATTTTTTTGCTAAGCTTAATTTTCCATTATGATTAACACCCGCTTCTGCAATTATAATAACTTTCATTTTATATTTATTTAATTATGGATCCCATTTTTATAAAAGAATTTTTTTTTAAATTAATATTTTCCCTTAAAATACTGCCTGATCCAATAAAAGAATTTTCTTCTACTTTACAACCACCATTAATAATCACACCAGTAGATATCTGAGAATTTTTTTTAATTATAAC
>MDTG01030018.1_pt1 | contig 14722 bp, 18 predicted proteins | sample 811421 | NCBI WGS metagenome assembly MDTG01 (sample SAMN05326645, study PRJNA326480) | marine metagenome | isolation source: seawater | place: Pacific Ocean: South East | collected 2011
AGGAACTATCATTTTTGACCATGGCCATGGCATAAGCACTTTGTATATGCACATGAAAGATATTAATGTAAAGAAAGGACAAATAGTAAAGAAAGGTCAAATAGTTGGCACTCTTGGTCAAAGTGGTAGAGCAACAGGCCCACATTTAGATATTCGCTTAAATTGGTTTAACGTTAAATTAGATCCAGCAACAATACTAAATTTTAAATAAATGGACATTAATGTTTTCTTAGCAGTAATTATAGCAGCTTTAATACATGCTTTATGGAATGGAATGGTCAAAAACCATAAAGATAAGCACACAGCAGTAGCTGCGATAGTTTTGGGTCATGTCCCTGCTTCAATTGTAATAATCTTAATTGCACCGTTGCCAGCGATAGATTGTATTCCATACATAATAGCTAGCGCAATTATACATCAAGGATATCAATGGTTCCTATTATCCGCTTATAACTTAGGTGACTACACAATAGTATATCCAACTGCACGAGGGACCGGTCCCGTAATTGTTACTATTGTTTCAATTTTTTTTTTAGGTGTTACTCTAACCGCTTTTGAATTAATCGGAATTTTGTTGATTTCATTTGGCATCTTAAGCTTATCTTTTACAGGAAAAAAATCTTTAAAAGATAAAAAGGCATTATTATTTGCTATCTGGACAGGTTTTTTTATTGGAGGATACTCGTTAATAGACGGTGCTGGTGCAAGAATAAGTGGATCTCCGCTTAGTTTTATGGGATTTTCTTTTATCTTAAATGCTCTTATGTTCCCAACATTGCTATCTTTTTTTAACAAACCCAACATAACAAAAAAGGTTTTTAAAGATGCTTTAGGCCTTTTTTGGATTGGTGGCACGGCGTCTTATATTGTTTACGGAATTGTTGTTTGGGCTTTTACAAAAGCACCGATACCATTAGTAAGTGCTTTAAGAGAGGTTAGTGTTATATTGGCTTTAATTATAGGATCGATTTTATTAAAGGAAAAATTAACTTTATACAAAGTGACATCCATTTTAATAATTTTTTCAGGAATTGTGTTTCTTAAATTTTTCTAATCTAGTGCGAACTCTTTTTTGTAATCTTTTACCAACTCTTTACTTTGATTATTTTTAAACATTACAAAATTTTCACACACTAAAATATCAAGATTTGTTCCCATAAAACATTTAAAAGCGTCTTCAATACTACAGACAATTGGTTCTCCTCTTATATTAAAAGAGGTATTTACTAAGACCGGGCATCCTGTAAGTTCAAAAAATTTATTAATCAAATTATAATATTTGAGATTAGTTTCCTTATGTACTGTTTGTATTCTTGCAGAATAATCAATGTGAGTAATTGCAGGGATAGTAGATCTTTTTATATTCAGTTTTTCTATTCCAAAAAGTTTTTCTTGCTCTGGGGTCATTGGAATTCTTAAATTTTTTTTCACATTAGATACAATAAGCATATAAGGGCTTTTTTTATCAGTTTCGAACCATTTTCCTACATGTTCGCTCAACACCGAAGGTGCAAAAGGTCTAAAACTCTCTCTAAATTTTATCTTCAGATTAAGTTCTTTTTGCATTTCTTCTGATCTTGGATCAGCTAAAATTGATCTGGCACCTAAAGCTCTTGGGCCGAACTCCATTCTACCTTGGAACCATCCTACAGTTTTTTTATCAGCTAAATTTTCTGCTACAACTTTAGAGACATCTGAGTCACTAAGTTTTTTATAGTTTGCTTTTAAATTTTTAAGACTGATCTCGATTTTATCGTTATCAAATCTAGGTCCTAAATATGAACCTTTCATATCATCGTCATTATTTATTTTTCTCTTATTTCCTTGATCTTGATACCAATACCCTAGGGCAGCACCTAAAGAACCTCCCGCATCACCAGATGCAGGTTGAATCCATATATTGTCGAAAAAATTTTTCAATAAAATTTTACCATTAGCAACACAATTTAAAGCTACACCACCTGCCAAACATAAATTTTTTATCTTATATTCCTCTTGAATATTTTTTGCCAATTTTAAAATAATTTCCTCTATTACAGCTTGTATAGAAGAAGATAAATCCATATGAAATTGAGTTAGTAAATCAGTCTCTGGTTTTCTTACTGGTTGTCCGAATAACTCAGAAAATTTTTTATTAGTCATAGTAAGTCCTGTTGCATAATTAAAATAAGACATATCTAATTTAAATGAGCCATCTTTCTTAACATCGATTAAGTTTTTTAAGATTTTATCTTTATAAATTGGTCTCCCGTAAGGAGCTAATCCCATAACTTTATACTCACCGCTATTTACTTTAAAACCGAGATAATAAGTAAATGCTGAATATAATAATCCGATTGAATGGGGAAATCGTATCTCTTTAAGCATCTTAATATTATTTTCTTTACCTAAAGCAATTGTTGTGGTTGCCCACTCTCCTACTCCATCCAGTGTCAAAATTACAGCTTCTTTGAAAGGTGAAGGATAAAAAGCAGACGCTGCATGACTAAAATGATGTTCAGAAAACTTTAGCTTATTAATATCTTTGAATTCTTTATCTACATCTTTTAATAGATCAAATAAAAATTTTTTTTGAAATAATTTTTCTCTTAACCATATCGGCATTGCTAGAGAAAAAGATTTAAAACCTTTGGGTGCAAAAGCTAGGTAAGTTTCTAATAATCTCTCAAATTTTAAAAAAGGTTTTTCGAAAAAAATCACTTTATCGATATCTCTTAAATTCATTTTTGACTCAGATAAAACATATTTTAAAGCAAGTTTTGGAAAACCAGCATCGTGTTTTTTTCGTGAAAATCTTTCTTCTTGTGCAGCAGCAATTATTTCTCCGTCTCTTATTAACGCTACCGCGCTGTCGTGATAAAAAGCTGAAATTCCTAGTATATTTGACATTAAAAAATTGTATAGATAAATGGAGCAACCGCTGAACCTTGGCTTAAAACAATCAATACTCCAAAAAATGCAAGCACAATTATAATAGGTAGTAACCAATATTTTTTGCGTACAAGCAAAAATTCCCAAAATTCTTTTAAAAAACTCAACATTAAAATTGCTTGTCCATTGTTCCTATGTTTTTTTCTCTTTTAATCCAGTAAGTATCATTATTTGTTTTCTTCAACTCTAGTAGATCTTTACCAAGTATTCTCATAATTAAGCTTATTGGAGTCAAAATTACGAAGTAAACTAGAGCCATAACTATTGGAGCAACTATCCTTCCTAATATTTCACCGAACTTAACCCAAGCTTTATTTAAAGGTGTCAAAATTTTTGAATTAATGACTCCAAGTAGTAAAAAGACTAATGCTATAATTATGATATAATAATTTGGATCCTGGCTATTCTTTAATGGCCAAAGACCGAGTATCAAAAACACGATAGAAAATAAAATTCCAAAACTTTTATTACTGCTCATTTTAATTACCAGACTTTTTAATTATAATAAATTTATCCTTATATTTTGTAAATAGCTGCCTGATCATTGCGCCTATAACACCTAATACAATTGCAAAAATTATAGCAAACGATCCGTATAATAAAGGGCTTTCGACTGAAAATTTAATAATGAACTTAGAAAAAACGTTTAGACTTTCAAAGTCTACTTTTTCAGTCTCCATAAGCTTATTATTTGAATCAATGAAAAATGTGTCATAAGCTATTGCAATTGCAACAGCGCACAAAAGCATTGCAAATAAAGTTTTTAGATGTGAGCTATCAAGATACTGACCGACTTTTTGACCAATTTGCACACCTATTATAGAACCTATGATTAAGACAATGACTAACACTAAATCTATTGAACTATAACTAAAGGCATGAAGAATAGTAACAATTGCGCTAATGAATATGGTAACAAATAATGAAGTTCCTGGAATTAATTTAATCGGCATTCCTATCAAATAAATCATTGCGGGAACTAAAAGAAATGCTCCACCTACACCCATTAAGGCTGCGACAAATCCAACGACAATTCCTAAAATTACTGGGGTAAAAATACTTTCATACAATCGCGATTTTGAAAATCTAAGTTTAAATGGTAAACCATGAATCCAATAATGCGTGTGAAGTTTCTTTTTTAAAATAATTTTTTTTCTTGCTCTATCTATTTCGCTTGCTCCCTCTAATAACATCAAAGTTCCAATTATTGCTAAAAGATACATATAAGATAAAGAAATTATCAAACTTAGTTTGCCAATTTCTTTAAAAAAACTAAAAGTAGATATTCCTAAAATTGTTCCAACGATACCACCAATAATTATCATCATTCCCATTTTATAATCTAATGTATTTTTGAACCAATGGGTCATGGAACCAGAAACAGATGTCGCTAAAATATTGTTTACCTCATTTGGTATCGCGTAAACAGGAGGTATACCTAAAAATATTAAAAAGGGAGTCATTAAAAAACCACCTCCAACTCCAAAAAGACCAGATAAAACCCCAACTGCAAAACTTAGAAACAGTATAAATAGTAAATCTATTTTGACTTGAATAATTGGAAGATAAATTTCCATACGAGAAGTTATACGTATTCTAACACGTATTTGTCAATTATTCGATTAAAAGACTTATGCTGCTGCTTGGATATTATGCTTCTTAGTCATGCCACTTAGAAAATTCCACAAATATCTTGCTGTAAAAATAGCAGCTTTTTCAGCTTTTTCTTTTTCCTCAGTAGACAGATTATCCAGCAGTTTTTCACACTCTTGTCTGTGTATGACATCTGCAGCTTTGTGTGCTTCAAAAAATTCTAAGCCTTCTTTTGAGTTAACCCCATAAAATTTTTTTAGACCTCTAATTTTAGTTTCAGCTATCTCAGGTATTTGTCTTTCATATGTATAAAGCGATCCAAGACCTTCCGCATAAGAAGATCTTGCATAATGAAAAAAGTTTTCTATCATATCGTTGGTAAACCATTCTCTTTTTACATTTTCAATTTCATTCTCATCAGCTCCCATTGCAATTGCAAAATTTTTCCAAAGTTTAGGGTGATCTGAGTTTTGATTTTCCTCATCTTGCAAATTTTCTAATAAAATTTTTCTTTTGTTAATGTCTTCACACAAAGAATGAGTAGCGCTTATGTATCTTGGAAAAGCTTTAACATGCTGGTAATATTGTTCTGCATAGTCTTTAATAATTTCTCGATTTAGCTTTCCCTCATTCCATGATAAGTAAAATGGATGTTTTAATAAATGATATTGGTCTAATTTTTTGTTTAGTTCTTTTGAAAACATTTTTCCTCCGTTTATTTAAAAATTATTAAATTTTTATCGTTTATTCAAACTGTTACTTATCCACAGATTAAGGCTAAAATAAAGACAATGTTCTTGTTTTGATTCACTTTTGATTCCAAAACAGACTCTAAATACAACCTTAAGTAGTTACTTGACTTCTTTCAATCGGTCTCTCGTCTATTGGTAAATGTAAAGCAGTTGCGATAAAAGATAGTATAATTGCAAGATACCATGCGTAGTCAAAACTTCCGAAACTGTCGTAAAAATATCCACCCAAATACGCACCTAAAAAAGAACCAAATTGATGATTTAAAAATACTATACCGAAAAGCAGAGTTAAATTTTTTGTTCCAAATATCTGAGCGACTATTCCATTTGTAGCTGGAACTGTTGCTAGCCATAATAAACCAAAAGATGTTCCAAATAAAACTGCCGATAAGTTTGAAGCTGGTAAAAAAATAAATAATATTAAGGTTATACCTCTTAAAAAGTATAAGCCGCTAAGAAGAATTTTTTTACTATATTTATCTCCTAAATAACCCATAATTAGAGTGCCTATAATATTAAAAAAGCCAATTAAAGCTAATATTGCCATTCCTGTCCAATCAGCTAATCCTTTATCTTGAACATATCTGGGCACGTGAGTTGCAATCAAAGTTATTTGAAAACCACAAACAAAAAAACCTAGAATTAACAATCTAAAACCTTTGTGCGCTAACGACTCTTTTAAAACTTCTCTTAAACTACGATTATCCACGTTTGAATTCGTAGTTGATAAATTAGCCTGGGGTAGTTTTACAAAGAAACCAGGTATTAACATTAAAAATAATATTGCTGAAAACAAAATAAAAGATAATTGCCAAGTTGAAATATTTTTAAAAATATTGGCCATTATTGGAAAAATGAACATACCTAATCCTCCACAAGCTGTTACAATTCCTGCAGCTTTACTTCTGTTTTCATTAGGAAAATGTTTTGTAATCATTGGAGTTAAAATAGTACCAGCTGCTCCAGCAAGACCTAAACCAACAAACAGCCCAAGATTAATTTGTAGCCATATACCTGAAACAAAGTTATTTCCCATCAAAAACATTGAAATTGAATAAAAAATTAAAGCAGGCATTATTACAACGTAACCCCCAAGTTTGTCAGAAATTCTTCCAAAAATTGGAGTAAAAATTCCCCAAAAAATTGCATGGATGGCTACTGCTAATCCGAATTCAGTGTTAGAGGTGCCTCCAGTCGATTCAAATTCACTAGAGTATAAACCGAATGTTTGCCTTACTCCCATAGTTGCGCATACAACAAAACAAGCAGCTAACAAAGCGTAAAACGCAGTTTTATTTGGAAAAAAACTATTCATTATTTTATTTTTTTTAAACCTTGCTTTAAATCGTTAATTAAGTCTTTTGGATCTTCTAAACCTATGTGAAGTCTAACAATATGTTCATCTTTTTTAAATTTATAATATTGACGCCCTTTTAAATATTGATCTTTTTTTGTGCTTTTTATCTCTTGAAGAATTGCTAGACTTTCAAATCCACCCCAGCTGTAACCTATACCAAATAGCTCTAGGGAGTTAACAAATTTTATCACTGAGGATTTTTTTTTACTTCTTACCACAATTGAAAGCAAACCCGTAGCTCCAGAGTAATATTTTTTCCAAAGTTTATAATTTTTACTTGATGGATTATGTGGGTAAAGTATCTCCTTAATTTTTTTTTGTTTTTTAAGAAAATTTATTATAACCTTAGTATTCTCGCTATGCTTCATTAATCTTGTATCTAAAGTCCGTAAGCCTCTAATTATTAGATAAGCTTCATCTGCCGCCATTCTGTATCCAGATAATTTGTAAAAAAACATTATTTTTTTATAAACTTTCTTATTAACTGCTAATGACCCGCCCATAGCATCTGAGTGTCCTGAAAAATATTTTGTTGCTGAGCAAAAAGACATATCAAAGCCTAATTTTAGTGGCTTAAGATATAATGGGGTTCCCCAAGTATTATCTAACAAAGTGTATATTTTTTTTCGTTTAGCTAATGCTGTAATTTTAGATAAATCTTGAAATTCAAATGTATTACTGCCGGGGTTTTCAACTAAAATCATTTTTGTTTTTTTTGAAATTTTATTTTTCAAATCTTCAAAAATTTCTGGATTATAAAATTTTGCAACAACATCAAATTCTTTCATAAGCTCTTGGGATATTTCCTTTGTTGGGCCGTATACATTATCTGAAACTAAAATTTCATCGCCTGGTCTACATAGTGACATAAGAGCTAAAGCTATTCCGCCAAAACCTGTGCCTGTTAAGAAAACATGATAGGCTTGTTCTAGTTCTTTTAAAATGTTTTCGAGTTCTATAGTAGTAGTGCTGCCATAACGTCCATAAGTATAATGGCTTATCTTTTTATGTTTCTTAATCTTTAATTCATGTTGATACATTTCTTGCATCGAATTAAATAATATAGTTGATGCTCGGGTAACTGGAGGATTTGCTGATCTATTAGCATTGTCTTTTGTAGGATGTTTTAAAAATGTGTTTATGGACTTTTTCATAAAAAGAGTATAATTCAACCTTATATAAGTTTTTAACATTTGAATATAAAAAAGGAGGCAAAAATATGGGTTATCCTAAAAAGCATAGAGGTAGACGAAAAATTGGCTCAAAAAAAAGAAGAGCTAGAAAAAGAAATAAAAGAAAATAATTAATTTTTAAGTTGTATGAAAGAAATAACTCAAGTTCTTAAACTGAGTTTGCTAATATTCTTAGTGCCGTTTCTATCAATTAATGCTTGTTTGTTAATATCAGTAAATTACTCTTTTCTTGATAATACTATTTTTGCGGTGGACTTTATTGGTAGATCAAATTTTACAATACCTTACATCGATGGAAGTTTATCTATTAGTAGAGCCTCTAGAACATTTCCTCAATATTTTATATTTAAACCCGCTATGATTATTACAGGTATTTTTGTTACTTTATATTGGTATAAGACAAATATCTTTTTTAAAAAGATTGTTCATAAGCAAAAAAATTTCTATTTCAGATTTTTTGGTATTATTTCTGCTATCTTTTTAATTTTACACTCAATTTTTTTAGGTATTAAATTTGATTTAACTTTTTTTAAATTTTTAAAAAGAGTTTTTCTGTTGGGGTTTATAATTTTTGAAATTAGTGCTCAAACATCTTTGATTTACAATATTTACAAATATAAATCTTCTATTCAGGAATATTTTAATATTAATATTTTAAGATTAAAAATGATATTGGTTTTTTTATTAATAGTAATAGCTTTAGCCTCCTTACCTATATTAGGTTTAAAAGATTATGTGCATTTTAAGCACGCGTTGGAATGGAACTATTTTATAGGAATAATTTCTTTCTATTTGCTCACTAGATTTTTCTGGAAGAAGACCACTTAAATTTCTAGGCCGAAGCCCAGAAATTTAGTAGTTTGGTTCGTCGTTGTAGGCGCTACCGCCGAACCTCCCGATCAGCCATTTTAGCGCTACTCAGCTGATCTTTCTGCCCTCTAAGCTTGAACCTCTCGGCTTTTCCTTAGTTGGCCAGTTAAGAGTTGCCTCTTAATTAGTTATATTAAAACATAGGTAACAAATATTTGGTATCACCTAATAGTTGTCACCTTAAAATTGTGTGAGTTAAGTGGATAAATTTTTGTTGTATGTCTTGTTAATCCAACCACCACCTAAAAGTTTATCCCCATATTTATCTTTTGAATAAAAGACACAAGCTTGGCCAGGAGAAATTCCTGTTTCATCGTCAATAATTTTTACCTCAGAATTTTTATTTAGGATTTTTATTCTCGCTCTTAAAAGTTTTCCGGTTGATCGTACCTTCACTTTAATTTCATCATTAAACTCATCAGGACTTCCCAAAATATTAACGTCTCTAAGATCTATTTTGTCAATTATCAAATTTTTTTTTGGTCCAACAATTATCGAATTTTTTTTTGTATCAATTTTAAGAACGTAAAGTGGTTCCGAACTTGCAATTTTAATACCTCTTCTTTGACCGACCGTAAAATTTACTATACCATCGTGAGAGCCAATTTTTTTTCCTTTTGTGTTCAATATATCCCCAGATCTAAAGGACTCAGGTTTAAATTTTTTTATAACAGAACTGTAATCTCCGTTTGGAACAAAACATATATCTTGACTATCTGGTTTATTCGCAACATTCAATCCAAGTCTTGCAGCAATTTTTCTTGTTTCTAGCTTTTCAATCTCACCAAGTGGAAATCTTATATAATCTAATTGATTTTGTGTTGTGCTAAATAAAAAATAGCTCTGGTCTCTATTAGAGTCTTTAGCCATATACATTATAGCTTTATCTCCGTTTTGCCTTCTAGAAACATAATGGCCTGTTATTAAGGCATCAGCACCTAAGTCTTTTGCATATTTGAACAAATCTCTAAATTTAACTGTTTGATTGCATTGAACGCACGGAATTGGTGTTTCTCCCGAAATATAACTATCGATAAAAGAGTCAATAACTTCAGATTTAAATTTTTTTTGGTAGTATAAAATTTCGTGTTTAATGCCAAGCTTTTCAGCTACTCTTTTGGCATCCATAATATCTTGACCGGCACAACATTGCCGCCCATTTTGATTTTTTTTTGTTTCGTCGTATAATTTAAGCGTCACTCCGATAACATCGTAATTTTGTTCTTTCATAATTCCGGCAACAACAGAAGAGTCAACACCCCCGGACATTGCCACTACAATTTTAGTATTTTTGTTTGACTTATTTATGCCTAGTGAATTAATCATAACTGTGTATAATATAAATAACCTTTATTTTCCAGAATGCAATTAGATCTTGAACCAGGTGATTATGTTATAAATCCAGCTGAAAAAGAATGGGGTATAGGTCAAATACAATCAATAATTAATAACAAGATTACAGTCAACTTTCAAAATCAAGGAAAAAAAGTGATAGACGCGAATTTTGTTAGTTTAGAGAAAGTAAATCAATGAACAATCTTGATTTAAAAAAAATTGCAGAGGATATGATTGAAACTTTTAATTATGCAAGCAAAGAGTCTATAGCTCTTTATAAAAAAGGTCTTAAAATCACAATCAAAGAAGATAATTCACCAGTCACCAACGGAGACCTAAGAGTTAACGATTTAATTACCGAGAAATTAAAAAAAATAACTCCAGATATACCAATTATTTCCGAAGAAACAGTTGATGTTAAAAAAGAAAATACTTTTAATATTTTTTGGTTAATAGATCCAATAGATGGGACTAAAGAATATTTAGCAGGCAAAGATGAGTATACCTTAAATGCTGCATTGGTAGTAGATAAGAAACCATTAGTTGGATTAGTAGCCGTGCCTAAAAAAAATCAACTATTCTACTCTTATGATAAGGGAAAAAGTTTTTTAATTGAAAACAACAAAATAAAAAAATTAGATTGTGAAAAAAAAACAAAAAAAAACGAGGTTGTAGCAGTTTCAAGTGTAACAAAACCGTCTGAAAAAATTTTACAAAAATTAAAAGAGTTTAATGTAACTTCGATTACAAAAATGGCAAGCTCCTATAAATTTTGTGTTATTGCTAATGGTGAGTTCGATATTTACGCTGCAAAAGAAAGAGCGAATGAGTGGGATTATGCTGCTGGACATGCTGTGGCTTCTAATGCTGGGGCAATCATAACGACATTAGAAGGAAAGCCATTTTTGTACGGGAAAAAAGACTATAGGAATCCAAGTCTATTAATTTTAAGATCGTTAAAGCTATATGATTAAAACAATATTAATAATTATTTTATCAGTATCAATATTTGGTCTGATCATTTTTGTATTGGTTAGGAATTCTTTAAAAAGAAAAATAGATAAATTAGTTGAGGAAGAAAAAAAATCAAATAAATTTGATTAATTTATTAAATTCTATTTTATCTAACTTTAAAACCCTTTTAGACATTTCAAAACTAAATCCAGCCCTTGCTAAAATGCCCATATCTTTTTTATAAAATAATTCTCTGTTAGCTTCTGGTCTAGTTGGTCCGATTCTACGTCTTTTACATAATTTTAGCGCTGAATTAAAGTCTGGTTCAATATTATTACTTTTAATTTTTGCGATACTATTCTTTATATGTGTCTGATCTATGCCTTTAATTTTTAAAGATTGATTAATTTTGTTTATTGAATATCCTCTTCTTAAAAACATTCTTGCTTTTGAGTCTGCGTATAGAGAATCGTTAATTATTTTATTTTTTTCTAAGTTGTGCAAAATTTCGTCTATGAGTTTCGACACCTCTTTTTTTGATTTTGAACCACTAAATTTTGTAAGATATTTTTTAAGAAGATAAACTTTTAATTGTTGCTTTGAAGGGTTATATTTTTCCAAATATGAATAGGCTAAATCCTTTAAATTTGTTGAAAGGTCATCAAAATCTTTTTTATTATATGTGGGATTCATTTATTTAATATACTATATTATTAATAATGATAAATGATATTCAATCTTACTTGACCACAGAAAATGTTTTCTTAATAGTTAATTGGGGTATTATTCCTTTTTGGGTTCTACTACTTATTTTTCCCTATCACTCTCTAACAAAAATTTTAGTGAATTCATTGATTGCCCCACTTATCTTAGCAACAGGATATGTTTTTTTTGCATATCAAATTTATTTAAATGACGAAATTTTATCAAGTTTTAACTTATATTTAGGTCTAGACTCACTCTACGCACTTTACTCAAATGATCTTTTTTTGCTGATTTTCTGGCTGCATTTTTTATCAATTAGTTTATTTGTTGGGGCTTGGATTGCGCGAGATGCCGAAAGGTACATGGTTCCAAGAATGATTCTAATGATTTCTTTAGTTTTAACTTATTTCTCAGGGCCGGTCGGTCTAATTTTTTATTGGATAATTAGAGTTTTTTTTTCAAAGAAAATTAATTTTAATGAATAAAACTTTTGAATTTTTTTTTGACTTTATTAGTCCTTACTCTTTCTTGGCTCATAAAGAAATCAGAAAAGTAGAGTCAAAGTACCAAATTAAAGCTAAATATATCCCTATTCTTTTAGGTGGCTTGCATAATCTACATAAAATTACAGCACCAGCTTTTATTCCTTCTAAAGCAAGATTTATGATAAGGGATTGTAAAATGGTTGCAGAAAGAAAAAATATTAATTTCAAATTTAATTCTTATTTTCCAATTAAAAGTGTAAATTTAATGAGAGGAGTTTTTATTGCAGAGGAAGATGATTTAAAAAGTTTTTATATTGACAGTATTTTTGATGCGATCTGGAGAGATGGATTAAATATGAATGATCAAAATATAATTGACAAAATTTTGAAAAATTTGAATATTAATCCTAAAACCTTTCTCTTAAGATCAACTACTCAACTTAATAAAGATAAATTAAAAGCTCTTACAAACGATGCATTTGATAAAGGGATATTTGGTGCACCAACTTTTTACGTTAATAATAAAATATTTTGGGGTCAAGATCGTCTTGAATACGCAATAAATGAAGTTTTAAAATAATTATTTTTTATCTTTTTCAACAACCTTTAGTCCGGTTTCTTTTAAGGCATTAAAACCACCCTCAGCATTATAAACTTCAGTAAAACCCATATCAGTTAGTGATTTTGTTGCTAAAGCTGATCTAAATCCTAAAGCGCAAAAGAGAATTATTTTTTTTTTCTTTATTAATTTTTTTTTCTCTATAATACTGACTTTCCGGATCAAGCCAAAACTCAAGCATTCCTCTTGGAATATGCGTTGAACCCTCTATAGTGCCATCTCTCCAAAGCTCTCTGATATCCCTGATGTCTACTAGCACAACATCTTTATTCCCCAAAGCATCTTTCACTTCGCTAGGCTTAAGCACTTTAATTACCTTGTTGGCTTCATCAACTAATTCTTTCGATGATTTTATATTCATGATAATAGTTATTTAATATAAACATTAAGAAAATGAAAGAAGTAAAAAGAAAAAAAACACCTAATTTATTTAAAAAATTATTTGTGAAACTTTGCCGAGTTATAGGGTATGAAATTATTGATCAAAATGAATTTGTAATACCAACTTTAAATAAAAACTTGAGTGAAAATTTAAGCCAGCTAGGTATAAAATCTATAAACCTGCCATTGGGAGAAGTCAAAATTTCAAGAAAAGTAAAATCCCTAAATATTATAATTAGAACATGTATGGAAATTGGCATGCTCACACAGAATAAGAATAGAATTTTTGAAAAAAATAAATCTGAATATTCACTTCGATCAATTAATTCAATAATTAAATCATATCTGAATAGTCAAATTTTAAAAAAAATAAAGGTCAATTTTACAGTAGTGGATCATAATTCGAGTCCTAAAAACTTAGAAAGGCTTAAAGAATTATTTAATAGATATAAGATAAGTTACAAATTAATAAATTTAAGACTGAAAGAATTTGAGCCAAAAATAAAAAAGATTAACGAAAAAAACGAAAACGTTACTATTAACCAAATGTCAAATATGGCTAATATTTACCAATCATTAATTTTAGCAAAAGAATGTGAGGATTTGATCTATTTTATTGAAGACGACTATATTCATAAATTAACAAGTCTAGAAGAAATGATTTTTACTTATGAGAGAATAGCTTCTCAAACAAATAATGAATTATTTATTTGTTCAACTGATTATCCATACCTCTATAATAAATTTGAAAATACCAATATTTTATTAGGTAATAATTACCATTGGAGGAGAATTGAAGAGACTTTATGCTCATTTTTAACTAGTAAAAGTATGGTTATAAAACATTGGAATGAATTAATTAATATGTGTGAATTAGAGCATTATCCTTTTGAAAAACCTTTGCATAATATTTTTAAAAATGAATTATGCATTTCACCAATACCATCGCTGTCAGTTCATTTCACTAATATAAATTCTATATTTGGTTTGTCTCCAAACGTCGATTGGAAAAAGCTTTGGGAAGATAATGAGATTTAAAAATCTAGGCCCAATTTCTTGGACCTAGATTTAATTACAAACGAGGGGAACGTAATTAGTCTCTTATTGCGTAGGCTACTACACCTATTTCGGCTTTATCAGTTCCTAATTTTTCGGCTTCCTTGCTTATTCTCAATCCAATGGTTGACTTAAGAGCTAAGAATACTCCGTAAGATAAAACGAAACTAAATACCACAACCGATAATGTTCCGACAATTTGTGTGCCAAAACTCGTATCGCCATTAGTAAATGGAACAACTAATGTACCAAATACACCCGCAAACATATGGACTGGTATTGCACCAACCACATCATCTAATCCAAAGTTTTCAAGCATTTTTGTACCGAAATACATTATGATTGCACCAACTGCACCGATAACTAAGGCTGCTAACGGACTTGGCGTTAAAGGTTCTGCTGTTATAGCCACTAATCCTGCTAATGCACCATTTAACATCATGATAACATCAGTTTTTCCTCCGATTAATCTGCTAACTGCTGCTCCTGCA
>MDTG01236487.1_pt1 | contig 14721 bp, 15 predicted proteins | sample 811421 | NCBI WGS metagenome assembly MDTG01 (sample SAMN05326645, study PRJNA326480) | marine metagenome | isolation source: seawater | place: Pacific Ocean: South East | collected 2011
ACCAACCCAGTTATTGATCGCATGGCTCAACACAACTTGTCCCAAAAACGGTGTGAAAAGAACAGCGCTCTTTTGGAGGCCAAGAGAGCAATCGGTGAATGGGATGCCAAGTACGCATAGTACCGGCTGGAAGGTTTGAAAAAGTCAAACACGTTTGACGTGCTCGCTATGTGTGCCGGTGACCAAAACAGGTGTGAAGATGTGGGGTGGAATGCGCTTGAAAAAAGCATGGACAATGTGATCACAGACGTGGAAGATGTCTTGGTTCGCGACTACGCGCAAAGTGAGGAAAGTGCAGTGATCGAAATTGGACTTTTCATTGGAATTGGCGCGTCGTTTACGATGATGTGTATTGCAGCAGCCTGTATGTTGGGAACCCGCCGATTGTTATACAGAAGACAAAGAAGTGCTGCGTTGAATGTGCGTGGAAAGCGTGCAAGATACGCAAAAAAGGCAAAGGCTTGTTACGAAGACGAAGAGGTCGATGTGTCCACACAAGGTTCTCAAAACAGCACATCGGGCAGCGCGGAGAGCTTGGAGTCAGAGAGCGCGGGAACAGAAGGGGCTTACAGAAGTGACACCGAAAGTGACGATGATGGCGAGGTACAAGAGATCTCGGCAGTCGCACAAAAAAGAGCGCGTAACAGGGGGAGTATCTGACCATTCTCTCGCTAGTTGTGAAGTGCGATGTGCAATGTAGCATGACCTGTAGAAACGCCGCCACACTTTGCGCGGCGCGCGTGTATGTGTGTCCAAAGTGTTTGCATGTTTTTGTTGCAGTTGTGTGCAACAAGTGCTTTGTCGTTGCCACTAAACCACAGAGTATCCATAGACCTGGGTTACGCGGCCAGGGATGGCGACATGAGAACAATGCGCTCAATTTTTGAAAAGTCTAGTGCAAGAGAGCTAAACATTGAATCTGCGCTTTGCCTTTCGGCAAGCTATTGCAGAATTCCTGCGATGCGATATCTTATTGCTATGGGTGCGAAAGACACGAATACAGCACTCGTGGCCGCATCGGTGCGCAACCAGATGCAGTCTGTGCGATTCTTAGTTTCCAAGGAACAGTGCAAGGTGCCAGCAACTGACCTGGTCTCGGCCATCAAAGTGGCAAGAAATGTGGGAGCAGCTGATGTCGAATGGTTTTTGCTTACAACACTGAAACACGCAAACAAAAAACCCAACCGCTAATTTCTTTGATTAAGAAGACGACACAGCGTTTTTGACCTTCCTGATTTAGCATTGTACTTGTCCTGGGAGGCACACGCGGCGTCGTACTTTCTTCTCATTTCGTCGTCTTTTATAGAAGCGCGCTTTAGTGCGCGCTTCCTTATGGTTGCCAAGCGCTTTGCCACTCCTCGCTGTATCTCCAGATCACATCTAGTGCGCACTTCTTTGATTGCACGCGAACGGTTTTCGTGCTCCCGCGCGCTCTTCAGACACGCGTGATTAGTGTCATGCACATTTTGGGGATCCTCCAATGTGCCCAAATCTTCCATATTGTTCAGATTGCATAGATCTCCCAAATCGCCTAGGTCGCTCAAATCGCCCATTGTCGAACAGTTTTTTAGCTACCAGAAAGTGCGCTTTTTTGTTATATTCAATGGCGGTGAGCTTTAGATCCCTGCGGTGTGTTGCAGAGTTTCGACCCTTGAAATGAGTTCTTGCAAAGTCAGAATCGCGTCCGAGCAAACGGAAGCATCCCCAAATTCTTTTTTTCGAGCCAAACGCACTTGAAGATCCATGAGGGCCACTAGAGTTACTTCGCGGCTTCTGAGGTTTCCGGAAGCACGCTGTCGCGCCGCAACAGTTTGCGCCATACGCACTTCGTCGTGCGCATCGCGTGTAGATCGCAAAACGGCAGCGTGATTCTTGCCGTTCTCTCTCGGCTGTTCTTCGGATTTGTCCTCTTTTTCACATTCCTTGTTGCTATTGTCGGGTTCGTCGTCTTCCGACGTTGAGATCTTTCTAAAACTTCCTGCTCTCGTGCGCTTTGACACGCGGCGGCAATCAGAAGTGGAACGATCCTCCGCACGCGGGCGGTCACTGTCTTCAGAATCCTCCTCACCCTCTTCCGACTGTGACGTCAACGCTTCTTCCGAGGATGAGTTTTCCATTTCCGAAAACTCGGAACACTCGTCGTAGTAACGGCTCATGGCATCTGCAACTTTGCGGCGCGGTTTGCCCTTGGCTGGGGCACACTTTGCCGGCCTGTTGGACTTGTTGGCCATCTCTCTAAAAGCTCGCTTGTAAAGCAGCTGATCAAGTACATCATCTTTGTTCTTTGAAACCAGGTCTCTGCATGTGTCAACACGGTCCCAAAAAATCTGATCGATTGGTATGGGTGGTGGAAGCCGTTTGTCGTCAGCTATGGCCAATTTGAGGTCCTCCATCTGCTTCACAAATGACATGACCGTCTCTTCGTCAAAGGTGCAACCAAGCTTAGGACCCCCCATCGTCATCCCAATCTCGTGCTCTGCGGCATAGCACTTTTCCAGGATGGTGACCCTTGTCAAAAACGCAAGCTTTGCCTTTCTGAGGCACGTTTCGCCAAGAACGTAAGTGCCCCTGTCATTTTTTGGCAACTGGGTGGGTGAGACCTTGGGCGCATACACCATTTCGTAATCGTTGATGAATGCTTTGTAGGCTGGTTGTACAGAAGGTGCATCGTTTATGAAGCCTTCCATGTCGCAACACCCTGCAAAATCCACGGTGTATTCGCAGTTTTTCTCTTCCCTTCCGCATGCCATGCACACTTGCTTCCCACCTCGCAAGGACTTCTTGCGCTCAGCTGAAATGCGCAAAACGCGCATAGAATGGCTGGTGTTGAGAACATGGTCAAAGCCCTCCTTCCAATCTGCCTTTGCCTGAGTCGAAAGATATTTAATCGTGCTTGTAAACGACTCAAAAGAAGCAGCGAGCTCTTCTTTCGTGGTTGTATAGTCTCCATTCTTGTCTGTAAGTAATTTTTCAACAGATCGCCAAGGACACCCTCGAGCAACCAATTCGGCTATCAATAGCACGTTTTCACATTTGCCTTCGGGCGTACTGTCAGGAAACATGCATTCGTACATATTGTCTCGGTTAGTTGGCCGACCCGTTTGCTGGGTTGCTGAGCAAACGCAAACAATGGCACACAAGCTTTGGCGCCGGTGAGATTTGGCGCCGGTAACACTGACGGCGCCAACATTGATTGGCACAAAAACGTGACATCGCACAAGTCATCTTCCGAGGCCCCGGAAGGTGCACTACGTATGACACCCACAGGCACGCGTCGCGCTCGGGAATCGAAAGTGGGTCCTAGTAAAAAACAAAAGAAGAAGCAGAAAGAAGATGACGACTCGGGAGACGAGGAACTTTTTTCGGAATACCAGTGTCCCATCAGTCTGAGACTGCCGGTAGATCCGGTCGTGGCAGAGGACGGGTACTGCTACGACCGTAAATCGATCCAAGAATGGCTGAGTAAGAATGCAACGCCTTGGACTTCGTCTCCCATGACCAACAAAATGATGGGTGGCACCTTGGTTCCAAGTATGCAGACCGTCAGCGCAATACGACGGCTGATAGACACTGGAATACTGCGTGGTTCCAGGGCATCTGCATGGAAGAAGGAGAGGGTGGAGTTTGAAAGTCAGATAGAAACGACATCGCGAACATTCGAAGCTTTGATTGGCAGTGCGCGCAAGGGCGATGTGGACTCGATGTTCAAAGTTGGCATGTGTTACAAAGCGGGAAGCAAACTATTTCGGGTTGATACGGACCAGAACAAGGCTGCCTACTGGATCAAGCGTGCAAGCTTTTCTGATCACCGCGGTGCCACTTTGTCGCTTGCCCATATGTACTTTAATGGAAAGAGCGGTGTCAGCAAATGTGGGCCGAGAGGGATTGTGGAACTTGCGCGCGCCGCCATGCTCGGGTGTGAACACTCCTGCATAATTATGGGGATGGCAATGCATCGAGGTGTCACTGGTGGTCACCACGCTGACAAGGATGCGGCACTTTACTGGCTCAAGCGTTCGAAGTTGGCAGAACACAAGACTCAGATGGAATCCTTAAGAAAAAATTGCGACGAATTGATCTCGCGGTTGAGCGAATAGGGAGTGACTTTATTTGAACGCTTGTAGCTTGAACAGGCACTAAAGGCAACTAGCGCTAACAGGCCCAGTTAGATTCTACATTGTGTACATCGGGTGATGCTTGACGTATCCTTTGCTGCTGTGTGCTACTTTTTGTTTTTTATCGTGGTGTTGCGCGTGTCGCTGTTGCGATGTGCGCGAACGCAAAAGCAAAAGCTGCGAGAAGAGTACGAGTGCAATGACGTTGCTTCCGGGGACCGGGACTCCACGATGGCTCTGCTCCTGCCATTAAGCTGAATCACGCCAAGACATGTATGGCATTTTGGATGTTGTTGTTTGCAATAGTATTGTGTTGCCACGTTCCCGGCTCTAGCAAAGGTCCACCAATGACGCGCGCGGTCTTAGCCACTGGTTTTTTTACAAGAGTGCTTAAGAGACAGCGGGCTATGTAAATGAGTTCGTTGCTTCTGTGGGTTTTTCTTGGTGTTGGTATTGCATCTGCTTGTTGTAGACACACTAGTGTAGCAATCGATAGTGCCTGTCCAACTAAGAGGTGACTGTAATTTTGGGAGCAGATTTCTGCCTCTTGAAAGGTGTTGAAGACAAAGTAAAGCAAAAGAGATACCGCTCTCTTGGCGCTGTGGTGATCTATGTGATGATCATGCATCATCTGCAAGACGTGTTCGATCGCAATTCGGTGGTGGTTGTTCTCTATTGCGCTAAAAACGTTGACCGCGTTTAGTATTTGTTTTTCAAACGTGGATATTATGTGAGGCTCATTCGTCACGACCGTGGGCACGTGCGACGGGTCGGGGGACACCACCTTCCACAGCATCTTTACAGCAGGAAATTCGCAAATGTCGTTCTCAAATTTGATGCTTATGAGAAGGCAACACACCAGCGCAACCTTTGCTCTCAGGGTCATGCCCTCAACAGTCGTATCTTCTGGTAAGACTCCTCCGGAATCCAATAGTCTCTGGAATATGGCGATTGCCGATGTTGCAATGCAATGCGTGTCGTAAAAGCACATCTCTTCCGGCGTCATGCCATCCATTGCCTGGTTATGGTAATGGATGTATCCAACGCACCGAAAAAGCAACAAAATCTTGTTTGTGTGCACAGATGAAAGTTTAGTGTTTGTTGCATCGACCTCAACACTGCACTGCAGCTCTTGGTCCAATTTATAAAAACACAAGTCAAAATCTGGTACTGCTTTCGTCTGTGCACGCGCGTTGAATACATGACTCAATGCATCGCAAATCCATCGACACCACGAAAGCAACGCGTTTGCAAAGTGCGAGTATTGAGACTGGGTCGCCGCTATCTTCTGTTTGGGTGGCGAAATCTTTAGCCTAGTTTCAACGAATTGCACCATGCGTGGGGATGTTGGTGCATTGGAAAGAATGAAGCGATTGGAACGTCGAGCCGCCAAGACAACAAAAACGCTTGTGCGCAAACTAGCGAAGACAAAGCGCAACCAATTGTCTTACAAGACTGTCTACGCGCCAGCTATGAACAATGCGCGCTTTTCAGGGCGTGCTCAGAAAGAGCAACACCCCAGTCTGAAAGCGGCACTAAGAAGGGTGTTGAGGAAACGCATCGACAAGCAAACTGTTTTTGGTGTTGGTGAAATAATGACAGAATTTGATACGGTCTCTGGATTGCTCTTGACACCGATGCACCCCGACGCATCAGTGGAACTTTTGGCCGACACTGTCACCAAAACGCACAAGGCAAAAGTAACATTGTCAGAAGGACGCGTAAAACTTTTTGGCACCAAAGACGACAACGAGGGGTCCACCGTTGAAGGAAACCACGAACACACCTTTTTGAGAACAGTCGCTCTCGAAGATGGCCTTGTTTTGTATTACGCTTCAGCCGAACCCGCACAATGCAAGCCAGAAAAACCGCTGAGTGTCAGCAAAGACATATACTACCAGGCACAAAAGCTCTGTGCAGTTATACTCGGGGCTAAGCTCGTGACAAATCAAACTTCTCCCCGTTCGGTTCTCAGCGAAAATAAGGTAACACTAACGCAAAAGTAATGACGAGTTCCAAAAGACCCACCCAAGACCCAACCTCAAAACTAAAATGTCGGCACGACTCCAGAAACTGTTTGATATGGAACCTACGATGCTGTCGTTCAACGGTTCCCTACTCATCGTTGTCGTCCACGCGGCGCTTTGGCTTGTGCCGGCCATCGCTGTGTTGGCTATGAAGACCGACCTCGACAAGGGTCAGAGCGATGCCTCGAAGCTGGTTTCTACTTATTATGCAGTCTTTGGCATTGTGTCTCCCGTTGCTCTTGTCATTTACGAAGTCGTGGCGGCTACGGTAGGATCATACACCGCGTACAAGGCCGTTCCGCAGGGTCTCATCTTTGGGCTTGGGTACACGACGCTTGCTCTTGGGGCTGGCACGCTCACAAACGCCGTCATGTCGGACCAAGTGCCACTTTTCTCCGTGTTCCTTTTTGTTCAAGCGTGTGCTCTTGGAATGTTCACGACTTTCTACACCGAATTCGTGAAGCAATACAAATCCATGCCGCTGGTCTAACCAGGCACGAGCCAGAAAGACGTGCTTTCAACTAAAAGTCGTCATACGCAAGGCAAAAAATAACAAAATAGGGGTGCCGTGTACAAGACGGGTTTGTGTTGCGTATTAGAGCAGTAGAGCAGGAAACGTGCATATGTGTCGTTGCGTGAGTTGTACCGTCTAAGTGTAAACATCGCTTCAAGATTCACTGGCCGCAAATACGTCCGATTTCTCCCTCTCGCTCCCCGGCAATTGTCTCTTGGATGATCTTGTTTTCTATGTAGGCGCGGTTGGCGTCTAGTGTCAACCGCATCTGCTCACAGCCAATGCTTCCCAACGTTGCCCGCTCTTCTTCTTCCAGGGTGTCCTCTTGTTTCACACCAATTGCCCCCTGTATGCCCCTTCCCTTGTCGTATGCGCGGTTTATGGCTTCTGTCATTCGTGCCTGTTCGCGGCCCATCTCTTCCCACTCTGCATCACCAATCTCATCTAACATTGCACACATCTTCCTCCAAGCGTTCTTTCGCATTTCCATTGATCGCTCTTTGTAAACGCCCCCTGAAAAGGACGCATTCGGCATGATTCTAAACGGGTGTCTATTGGCGCCGCTGTTCTACGCGGGGAAGAAGCAGGCGGTTGGGATGGGGGGGGGGGTAAAGCAAGACTTGACTCTTTATGAGTCGCAACTATGGCGCCGTTTTTGGCGTAACGGCGCCACACTTACGGCGCCAATGTCCCAGCTGCCGTTGCCGGTCATGTGGGTTACCACATTTCTGAACACTCGCGAGAGGATTTTCAGGCCGTTCTTTGAAACGTGGGACAATGCGGCGATGCAGTACAACAAAAAGGACTACAAAAATGCCCTGACCTTGTACAAGCAAGCTCTCGGCTTTCTGCGCATCCACATGAACCAAATCGATCCAGTCTTCCACGGTGATCTAATTGGTTATCTGCTTTCGTGGTATCACACCACAACAATCGCAACCATCAGAAAGGTGCAAGAGGAGTACGATGCGTATTGCAAAGAAAAGAAAGTTCGTGACACGATTTTCAGGCCATTCCTTAGACGATTGGACATTGCGAAGCATCGACGCGACGAAAGGGACTACGGAAATGCCCTGAATTTGTACAAGCAAGCGCTCGACTTTCTGAACGCCATGATGGAAAAAACTAGCCTAAACATTCACGATGACCAGGTTGGTGGAATCATTTCGTGGTATTACACCACAACAAAAGCGACCATTGCAGATGTGCAAGAGCAGTTTGATGAGCTCCGCAAACAGGTGCTCAAAGAAAAGCGACAAAAGTATATTTCAAACCACCCAGTGGTGGTGCAAGCAAAAAGGGAGCGCAAACGCGAGAGGCAATTCAATAACCGCTCAGAAGAATTGATTGGGGAAGACCTTCTCAACCTTATCACTGCTCCACTAACATAACGCGACAAAACACATTTGCGCCTAAACACGACACACTGTCTTCAAAACGGTTGCACCTTTTTCATTTAGCACGCGGAACGTGTAGATGGTGGTCCAATGCAATGTCTGTCCGTCGCACAAACAAAGAAGCGAACGTGTGCAAGGCGTCTTTGCGCTTGCAACACGTGTTGAGCGTGGGCGCGAACAAAGACGATGACCCTTTAGTGTGGGACCCTGAAAAGTACCCGTCATGGTATTTCGATGACACGGACGACGAGGTAGACGACGACGAGGACACACCCATGTCTAGCAAGTGGCTACGCAAAAAAAGGCTAGAGTTTGACACGCAGCAAGTGAAGCTTGAACAGGAGTGGCAGAGGCAGAAGAACCCACGCCCGGAGTGGGGTCAGTATCAGACCATGCCCGACGCGTGGATCGCGCGGAGGATCGAAGAAGACATTGAAAACATACTGTTAATCTCTACGAGTAAAGGGGGAAAAAACAAGTGGACGTGTCCCGACGACAACAGTCCTCTCACTCGCGAATGCATCTTGAGCGCTTTGAAGAAGGAGGGGCGCGTATTTTACACAACTCCATCGGGACACTGGCCACTGGGATATACTCAAGCGGATGAGAATGACCTTTTGCGTGCGTGGATGAAGTACGCTGACGACAATCTGTTTGATATCAGAGGCGGAAAAGATGGTCGTGGTTATAAGTCTGGTCTGATCAGCAAGCGCGTCTCTTACATCAAAATGTCGGACAACAGGGTCCAAGAGATGCGCCACGGGGTCATCGTGAAACTCTTGCCGTTTAGGGTGCTAGTCAAAACAGAAGACGGGGAAGATGATTACATCGACAACGAGACGACGTGGAACTATGATGATTGAGAAATTGCAACCACGCGGTTCACGCCAACTTTCGCCGTTTTCCATTTGTTGCCCGGGACACCTTTCTTGTTGCAAAGGGAGCATCATTCACCTTAAGGTCGTTTTCTTGGCATGCGTCTTCTGGAGAAGCTCCGTGTAAAGGGCGCGCGCCGAAAACAATATGTGAAAGTATCACCCTAGTAGGCAAGGTTTTCATGCAGCCGGGTATCCAAGATCTAAAGTGTTGCGGACAGAAGTGTACCGTTCGTAAAGGCGGAGGTAGCTGCGCATTTCCGTCAGCGGTGTCGTGTGGTGCCCTAACCAGTTTCCATTTGCTTCCAGTTTTTTGCGTATTTTCTTTTCCACAGAATCTGCACTTGGGAAGTGAATAGCTTGCGGCGTCTTTTGCGCTTAATGGCTGCTTTTCTTTGCGATGCAGCATGCGGTAGTCGCACCGCATGCAGCAAACCTGATCCCCCAACCTGTTCATGGTGCCATACCTTACAAAGCACCCACAGAAAGCGCACAAAGTATACCATTCTCCCCACATTCGTATTGCCCTGCCGATTATGGGCACCGAAATCATGCATTCGTCGCCACATGCAACAGAAGAGGGATGCTGCTCCATCGAACTTTTTGCATCTCGCCTTGCTCGCGCCGCGATTCCACCGTCGTATCCAGCGTTGTGATCAACCAGTAGAGTCTTAGTGTGTCTCTCGTCGTAGAAGTCATCTTCGACCGACCGGACGCTTATTTCTTCTTCTAAAGCCATCGCCGCGCGCATAGACGCCGAGGACCTCTTCGCGCAGCTCATGCCGGTTGATCCGGAGCAATCAACGCACTGCATCGAACACCGCGTTCCGATTTCGTCGAATGTTTGCTTTTTGTAGCCATTATCACTAGCAAGAGCGTTGGATACCCTCTTGCATTGCATGCACGCACACAAGCATTTTGAGTGTTCGGGAACCAGGTGCAAAAAGTTCATTGGGTCACTCCCTTTGGGTATGTCGACCAACTCATTCACCAGGAGCCTTCTAAGTAGAGCTGATGCTTGCATTCTCGCAGTGTTAGGTCCGAGATCGTAAATTAGAATCTGCTCCGAAACAAATGCCGACCTGCATATAGATAATATTCTTGCCGCGTTTTTTGGACCGGCCATCCCGATTGTATTTACCGCGTCCCGCGAACCCTTGCTTCCTCCGTTGCACGACGAACCGCGCACGCCCGAGATTCCCAGCAAACCACAGACCTCCTCCAGTGTCATAACCCCTATGGATGGTGTATTCAGCGCGACGCGTTGCAGTTGTAGCCGATCGTTGTCCGAAAGAAGCAGGGTGAGATTTGTTGCCGAATTCATGCCGTGTATCGCAGCGTATTGGCTTTCGTTGAGACGAGAGGCTCGTATGCTGTGGTTGCTGCTGTGAACCCAAAAAGGCACAAAGTTGGCGCGAAAGGCCATGGACCATACATCCGCGACGACAGATGTGGCAGGAACTTTTTTGTGCACCGATGCCGTGCCCTTTCCCAAGTACCCGCACGACCACACGAGCGCATTGCTTGACCCACCAGGTCTAGGCGTCACCATAGGGTGCCCAAATCCAATTTTCACGCACTCGGAAAGGCAGGCTTTGCATTCCGAATCAAGAAATGCCCTTCCACTAAGTGCAAGTGCAGAAGCCGACGCCTCCAGGCCAGCAACCGGTAGTCCCAAGGGGGAGGCACCGATGAGTGCCAAGGGGTGTTGCACGTTGCAGAGTGCCGCATTTGTGGCACAGGAACCGGATGTGCAATTCAACAACATGCGTCTAATGACTTCTTTGATCTCAGACGGGCACTTGAGCGCCAAAGTGGCGATTGAGGAGAATTGCTTGTTCGTCAAGACGTTTAAGAGGGTTAGCCTGTTGCGCCAGTTCATTCTGATCGCCGGATGAATGCAAGATGTCATGCCGGTCATAGACACCGTGCATGCAATAGAGCACAGCCTACGGGACCCCTCGCTCTTTTCCAGTGCTTGTTTCAACACAGAGTTCCAGCCGCGAGACCCGGGATTTGTGCACCGAGTCATGAGAGCGAGCATGCACGCGCTGTCCTTGCAGTTGCACAGAACTTTAGGGCAGGCACGGCGAGCGTACAAGTCGCTGAAATCCAATTCGCTCGACTCGTTTGGAACGGTGTGGATGGATGGTGGGCTTGGCGCAAGGCGGTGATTGATCAAGTCGTGAAGGTAGGTTGCGTGTGCCGATGTCCATGTTGCAACCAGTAGCCCATCTTTGTAGAATCGCGTAACCTTTTCTTCGTCCGGTCCACCCTCGATGACGCGGTCGCCTGGACGCACCAGCTGCGAGCACTTGAACGATATGTAAGCCTCACAGCACGCTCCCAACACCAGTCGCGCCAGGCACGTTTTGGGAAGTTCTGACGATTGCCCGTTAACGCTGCAGGGGTCGTCTGGGTCGTCTGGTTGTGGCAAGTTTGTGTCATACAGTCCGGTATCCATTGTCTGTGCCAGTATCTGTTTCTCCAACCCTAACAGCGCTTCAATGACACCTTTTGCTTGAAACTGTAACTCCTTGCTTTCCTCTATCACCGTTTCCATTCTTATCCCCACAATCTCGTCAAGGCGCGACGCAAACAGCCACAGAGGCAGACTGGGGACTGTAAAATCTGTTGACATTGTTTCGCACGTTCTTATCAATGCCCAAATCGTTCCGGACGATTCAAAATCTGCATGCAAAGGCCGAAGGCTCGTGTCGCTCAATCCGATCACGCTTTTGACGCCGCCCCCACTCTGGCCGAAAGCGGGGGCGGCTGCCGAAAACCCAGCCCACCTAAGTTGTCGTCGTATCCTATGCCGACCTGTACGATGCGATAAGCATTCTCGTCCGGGTTTTCTTTGTCCTTGACGTACCGGTAGTGACTAGAACAGAAGCGCACAATCGGCTTGAATGACAATGCAGATAGCTTGGTCTCCCTTTGACACCGAAGGTCCGCAAAGTCCTCATCAACAAAGAGCATGGCGTGAGGCATGTAGCCGCCTTTGCAAGAAACCAGATTTGCGTGGTTGGGGGTCGATGCAGCACTATCCATGATGGTGCCGTGGTCCGGAAGAGCGCTTGCAAAGACGTTGGAAAACGTCTGCAATGAGATACACGACGTGTTTAGAGTAAAGCTTGGATCGCTGCGAGCAAGAATGTAGAGGTAATTCACAAAGTATCGCGAGCAAAGCAAACACTTTTGCCTTTGGGGGGGTAGCCCCTTTCCTTTGCGAAATTGGTCGTATTGGTCTGGAAGCAGAAACTCCTTGCACACAAATCCCATCGGGTTATCGTTGCCGTATCGGATGCGCGCGATGAACATGCTTAAACACTTGTCTCCGCAGACACATTCGCGCTCACCAATTGACTTGTTTGGTGGACACAAGAACTGATCATCGTGCGTCTTTGAAACAACCGGAATCTCAGGAATTTCGACGTGTGCCTTTTCTAGCATTCCTGAAATCAGTTGCATTGTTTTGGCCGAGCTAGATTCCATGGAACACATGGGGTGCAACTTTGTAAACTCATTTAGAAGTTTTTCATCTTTGCTGTACTCCTCATCTACATCTATTCCAGATGTTGAAGACAGCAAGTTGTCATTTTCTTTTCCCCTTGGAGATGGAGGGCCATCTGGAACGCTTGCTCTTACTGGTTGCGTTACAGACTTTTCCTCAATCAGGCCAAGCTCTGGCACGACTTTTGGTGCAACACTTTCTAACTTTGGAGACACCACAAATTCGTCCGGAAGTGAATTGTTTTCTGAGTGCGACATATTCACAAGTTGGTGTTTAAGTTTTCTTATTGCAATCTAAAGTTCTTTTAATTAGCGAGAGAATTGTGTTATCTGTTTATTTGTGATGGAATCCAACTGGTGTTGCTGACGTAACACGCACATACGTACACACACGTGGCACATTCCGCGTTTCCCATCCCCACCGCCTCCACCCTTCTTTCCTGTGTGGCCCTCGCGTGCCCCTTCCGAGACAGCCCAGCAATCAAACCACAACGTCGGCCTCGTTCGCAAGCAACAGGTCGATGGCCTCGTTCACATCAATCTCAGCAGCCTTGTTCATGATAATCTGATCCTCGTCTTCGCTCTCCGACTCGACGTTTCCGCGCGCGATCTCGAGCTTCCTCTGATGCGCGCAGGCCGCAATGGCTTGCACGCGCCTGCGCTTCTCCAAGTCGATCAGCTCCTGGGCCTGCGCGGCCACCACGATCCGGTTGGCCTGCGCGGCCAGCACCTTCCAGCGAGGCACCGCTGCGCCAACCCCGGACAGCTTGAGGCGGACGCGCTTGTACTTGTCCTCCGCGGCGCGCTTGGGCTTGCGATCCGAGACAAAGCGCTGCTTCCGGATGTGGGAGCAGCCCTTCTTTGAGATGCTCTCGGCTTGCACCGAGGTCACGTCAGAGTACCACTTGTCGGAAGGGTTTTCGCCGAGGTTTAGCATCTTGACCGGTTTGACAGCGCGACTGCTGCGTCGCTTCTCGGCGTCATTGTCACGAAACCCGCCGTGAACCAGGATCATCATGGCCTCAGCAGCGTTCACGTCCTCGTAGCAAAAAGGTGCGACGTCATAGATCATGGTGACCTGTGCGGTGCAGGGAGTGGCGGTAAGTGCTGGGCAAAGGGAGGGAACGGGGCACAGGGCACGGGCGAGGGGGCGGCGCGGCGCCCAAAGAGTGCGCGGGGGTGCAGCGGAGCGCTGGGGCCACGGGTGGGGGCGAGCGCGCACCGTCGTGCGTCGCGGGGCGTCGGGGCAGCGTCGGGGTGCGCGTCGGCGTGCACGCGAAGTGAACGCGGTTTTCTGGCGCCGTTGTGTCTCTGGCGCCGTAAAGTCTGTGGCGCCGTATAGATGACCGTGGTCCTAACCTTGGGCCTGTAATTGTTGCATCAGGTAGAATATGGCCCAAACAGCTGTAACCTTGGTTCCCCGTCCCGTCGGCGTATCCTTTTCCGCTACTACTTGATCAGTACCATAGATTTTAACTTCAGGGTATGCGTCAGGCAAGACGTTATCAAATATGTTGTCGAGTCCATCGTTCGGCATTGAGCTGAGGTCAAAATTGTGGGCTCCCTCAATGCGCATACATGTTTCATCCGAGCAAACACGTTGGCCATTAACGACCGGTAACAGAGTTTCATCGGCGGCAAACATGTATTTCATGCTGGTCACTTTTGACGTGTCCCACGTCGGCCTATTATTGAAGTGTAGGGCGTTGTAGAACATTTTCCTCATACTGGTTATTTGTGGGGTTTGCCACACCAGGTCGTGATAGTTAAACTTGGAGTAAGCAAACATTTTGTTTGCTGTTTGAAGTGATTGCCAATTCTTGGGAAACCCATTTGGGTATCCTGAGAAGTCTTCTGTATATTGAAACATTTGATCTGTTGTTACCACAGACGAGACGTCCCAGTCACCCATTCCATAGTGAATTGAAGATCCTTCGAACATTTGCGCCATATCAGTCACAGACGAGACGTCCCAGTTGTTTAGATCTCGATTAAATGAAGAAGCGTCCAGGAACATTTTATTCATGTCAGTTGCGGACGAGACGTCCCAGGCGGTTATGTCTCCGTTGAATGAAGTCTCTTTGAACAAATCGCTCATGTCGCTCACTCCGCGCACGTCCCATTGTTCGATTGTTTTGCCGTCTAGCAGTTTGTTAGTGTTGCCGTTCACATACTCGTTTATGGCACCTTTCAGAACACTCCTGCTGAGAACAGGTATTGGCGGCGGCGGTGTAGGTGGCGGCGGCCTTGGCGGAGGCGGTGGGGGTGGGGGCGGCG